>Ga0209511_1000055_pt1 | contig 174182 bp, 188 predicted proteins | sample SSSSmetaG_FD_184141 | JGI IMG/M metagenome (GOLD analysis project Ga0209511, IMG submission 184141) | Glacier valley bacterial and archeal communities from Borup Fiord, Nunavut, Canada, to study Microbial Dark Matter (Phase II) - ​SSSS... | ecosystem: Environmental > Aquatic > Freshwater > Ice... | reverse complement strand
AGTACGACTACCAATGATTTCTTCGCCAGATTTAATTTGTCCAGTACGACGAATGTCTAATCGGACAGAGGCGTAAAACTTCAATGCGTTACCGCCAGTAGTAGTCTCGGGGTTACCGAACATAACACCAATCTTCATACGAATCTGGTTAATAAAGACTACAGTCGTCTTACTTTTACTAATGATTCCAGTTAGTTTGCGCAAAGCCTGGCTCATTAGTCGAGCCTGTAGACCCATGTGGCTATCGCCCATGTCACCATCGATTTCAGCCTGAGGCACAAGAGCCGCTACTGAGTCGACCACAACGATATCAACAGCATTCGAACGGACTAATGTCTCGACGATCTCAAGTGCTTGCTCGCCGTTATCGGGCTGTGAAACAAGCAAATTATCGGTATCGACACCAAGTCTACGGGCGTAGGCAGGATCAAGCGCATGCTCAGCATCAATAAATGCTGCCGTGCCACCTTTTCGCTGAACTTCAGCTACGGCGTGAAGTGCAAGTGTCGTCTTTCCAGATGATTCTGGACCGTAAATCTCAAGAATGCGGCCCTTAGGATATCCACCGCCAAGTGCCAAATCAAGCGATAGTGAACCACTACTAAATAATTCAACATCGACAGTTTTAGTGTCGCCAAGACGACGAATCGCCCCGTCGCCAAATTGTTTGTTAATTTGATCTTGCGCTAGGCCTAAAGCCCTTAGCTTTCCCTCAACTGCCGTAGGCTTTACACCTAACTCTGGCTTTTCAGTCTTTTTTGCTGACATATTATCCCCTCTTTTATCTCCACTAATTATACGTTGATAGTCAATAATTTGCTATAATATATCTATCATGACAAAACGCCCAAATGGATTCACGGTTATTGAGTTACTATTTATCACTATCTTAGTCGGCGTCACTAGTGTTATATTTTTTGTTCAGAAAAATAATCTCGAAACGCTAGCCCAAGACAAAACGCAAAAAACAGCTATTAACGCCATGTATTATGGCTTAGAGGAAGTTTTCTACCCAGCAAATAAGTATTATCCAGAATCAATTAGCAGCGATAATCTTAAATCAGTTGACCCGGCACTATTCACTGACTCAAACGGCATTAAGATTGGCTCGGCCGGTAGCGTCTACACCTACTCGCCCACAGACTGCACCAGCAACCAATGTAAAAGTTATACTCTGAAATCTACGTTAAGTAACGAAGCTGATTTTACCAAGAAAAGCAAAAATAGTTAACTTCATTAGCCACACTACAATTTAATCTTTAGCTAAAGTTCTACCGACGTGCTTGAAAGCCTTAGCTGTAACGCGACGTCCACGAGGTGTACGCTCGATAAAGCCGATCTGCAGCAAGTATGGTTCATAGAAATCTTCAATAGTAGTCGCTTCGTCGCCAGTTAAAGCGGCGATTGTATTGAGGCCGACTGGATTAGAGCCGTAGTTATCAATGATACTAATTAAAAGATTTCGGTCGCCGGGGTCAAGTCCTAATTCGTCAACTTCTAGTAATGCTAAGGCGGCTCTGGCGGTCGGAACGTCAATAATCCCGTCACCGTTCACGTCGGCATAGTCACGGACTCGCTTTAGCAATCGATTTGCAATACGAGGCGTCAAACGAGCACGAGTCGACAGCATAGTAGCGGCATCTGATTTGATCTCGCTATCTAATATTTTGGCGGCTCGTTCAATGATCCTAGCTATCTCGTCATGGGCATAAAACTCAAGTCGATGAATAAGGCCGAAGCGGTCACGCAAAGGCGCAGCCAGGGCCCCCGTACGCGTCGTAGCGCCTATAACTGTGAACTTGGGCAGGTCCAACCTGACGCTTCGAGCGGCTGGGCCCTTACCAATCATAATATCAAGTTTAAAATCTTCCATGGCACTATATAGAACTTCCTCAACTGCTCGGCCTAAACGGTGGATTTCATCAATAAATAAAATATCGCCATCATTCAGATTCGTCAGTATACTAGCAAGGTCGCCAGCGCGTTCGATCGCCGAACCAGCAGTAATACGAATATTTGTACCCATTTCATTTGCAATAACTGTAGCCATCGTTGTCTTACCGAGTCCGGGAGGGCCATATAGAAGTACGTGATCAATCGGTTCACCGCGCTTCTTGGCTGCATCAATCGCCAATTTCAAATTACCTTTCAGTCGGTCTTGCCCAATATATTCGTCAAATGACTTCGGTCGCAATGTGACTTCAATATTTTGTTCGTCAATGTCGTCATCGTGGACGCTGGCGTCAGTAATTCGTTCAATTGCCATTATGAATTACCCCGCAAGGCCTTAGTCACACGCTCAGCGGTCGAAAGCTCACTTGAAACGCCCTCAAGCGCCTTGGTCGCATCATTCAGATTATAGCCAAGCGCCATCAAAGCCTCTAGCGCCTCGTCATTACCAGCTAAGATATTGGAAAAACCGAGACTGTTTACGTCGGAGCGAATGGCGTGGCCTACTTTGTCGGATAGATCAACGACAACCCTTTCGGCGGTTTTCTTGCCGATACCGCTCGCTCTAGTAATGAATGTCGCATCACTGTTGGCGATGGCATTACGAACGGCTTCACTATCATCAAGCGACAGGATCGCCAAAGCAGCTTTCGGACCAACTCCTTGAACGGTAATCAGTAATTCAAATAGCTTTTTAGCGATTAAACTCGAGAAACCAAATAGTTCTTGGCTTTGTTCGCGGATATGATGATATGTATAAAATTTAGCGCTCGATTCAATAACAGTGGCGTCAAAATCTCCGGCGGCCAACTGGACTTCGTAACCGATGCCGTGGACATCAACAATTACCGAAGAACCAAATTTTTCTACCACTACTCCAGAAACGTGTGCAATCATAAATTTATTATACGCGAGTCATCAGATAATGGGTAATCGCCGCCGCCAAAGCATCAGCGCAGTCATCTGGTTCTGGGATTTTAGTAAGTTTTAGTTGAATCCGGACCATCTCTTGAACCTGTTTTTTATCGGCCTTGCCGTAGCCCGTAACAGTCTGCTTAATTTGAAGCGGTGTGTATTCAGCAATTGGCATCTTGCCCTTACGACCCGCCAGCATCGCCACTCCACGTGCATGCGAAACGCTCATGGCAGTAGTTACGTTTTGAGCAAAAAAAAGTTTTTCGATCGACATAACATCGGGTTTTGTCGCAGCTATAATTTCACCAAGGCTATCAAAAATGTCCTCCAGGCGAACATCAAGCGGCGTATGAGCGGGAGTTGTCACAACGCCAGCATCAACAAGTTTCATTTTACCGTCAATAAAATCAACTACGCCAAAGCCTAGAATGCCAGTGCCAGGATCAATACCGATAATTCTCATATATGTATTATACCTGAATAAATTAGTCTCGTGAGCGCAGTCGAACTGATTGTAGCTTAAACTGTTTTTCGAGTGATTAGCATCTTGATCTTTTTGGCATATTCAACAACCTCCTGTCGCCACTCCCACGCACCATAGCCAATCGCCACGAGGCCAACCGCCGCTAAGGACTACCAAAGAATGGCATTATTCGACTGCTCGCTAGTTTTCTGGGGAGCATAATCGGCCTTAGGCATTGTACCGGCAATGTTCCTGCAACGATTAGTTTCTGGATTTCGCTCTTGACCTTCACCGCATGGGCTTAGCCCACTCACATCCGAAGCGATATTACGACAACGACCAGTTTCAGTACTTCGATACTGGTTTGCGGCGCAAGGCTGTAGACTGCTCATTGTCAATATTTCGCCGTCTGTTTTGGACAATGAGATTATATTTAGGCTACCTGGTGTTGGTTGGTTAGTATACTGCCACAAGCCACCAATTAGAGCCCACGCCATGCCGTCATTTGGATTACTGTAAATTTCAGTTTCACTAATCAACTGATTATCTATCGAGTATAAGCTTACGGAGCCTGTCGTGTTAACAAGATTAAATTTTATGTCATCATTTGAGAATGTCATATACTGCTCAGGCTTAATAATCGATCCATTCGGAAAACTAAACCGCTCTCCATTGCCCCCTATGTTCAATACATATTTTGATAAATCAGCTTCATCGTCACTGGGATTATATATTTCAATATATTCTTTACAGTTATCGCTGCCGGTCGCATTTGGTAAAAGTTCAGTAATTTGCAGTATAGGTAAACTTAGTACGCAATAACTATCAGTTCCTGGCTTATATCCATCGGGTACCACAATCTGTAGGCCATCAATGTTAGGACAATTATCAAACTGGCAGTTGCTATTTGAATCAAACTTATATCCTGGTGGTAGAGTTAGCTGCAAACCATCCAGATTACTGCACACATCGGCTGGCGGCGGAATACAGTCCCCGTTGCCACCAATCGTATAGCCACTCGGCACTTCTAATTGAATATCTGCAATATTCTTGCACATATCAAGGATTTCATAGATTAAACCGACCTTATATTGTGACCGCATTGTTGAATTGAAAAAGTCATTTTCATTATTATCAGTGTCAATTAACAAGCCACTCGTTGGGTCTTTTTTTCGCTCGATAACTTTTGTGGTGCTTAGTACAACCGGTCGGTTAGACTCGGCATTAATTGCCTCTCCCCAGCCGACTCTATCGATTTCACTATCGACGTTATCATAAAGATACACATGCCCGCTCGTACCGCTGCCGAGACCTGGCAATAACTCGACGTCAAATAACAAACCTGTCTGCGTCGAGGCAGGCAACGCAAATGACCTGGCGCCAATGAATATGTGGACAGCAGGGTCTGGGCTGCTAAAACAGCCTAAGCTTGTGAATGGGGCGTATTGTTTGAGCTACTGTATTTTAAACACCATCCAGTTATATCTATCGGCAGACTTGAGTTATTGAAAATCTCAATTAAACGGCTAGTGCTAGAATTACCGACTTTTATTTGGCTAATTACAATATCCGCACTAGCTGCATGCAAATTCTGTGCGAATAAGATTGATGTCGCAATAGAAACGAAAACCAGCATAAATGCATATAGCTTACGCATATTCATATAATATGTTAGTTTTAAGCTAATTACAAGCTTATTGTATTATTCAGGTAGGTCGGCTGTTATATCGGCATTGCTGTGGATACTGACAACGTCATCAAGATCATCTAGCGCATCAAGTATTTTTATAAGCTTTCGGGCCACTTCCGGGTCACTAATCTCAATCAAAGAGTTGGGTACATACTGTAATTCTGCGCTCTTGACCGTTAACCCGGCGTCAATTATCGCTTTTCTAACTTTTGCTAGGTCTTTATGTTGGGTGTAGACAGTTAATTCATCATCTTCCTCGATAGCATCTTCAGCTCCGGCATCAAGAACTGTCAGCAGGGCATCTTCACCAGTTTCTAACACTTGAATAACGCCTTTGTGGGTAAACTGAAAAGCCACGCTACCGGCGTCAGCTACACGACCGCCATTTTTATTTAAGGCGTTTTTAACTTCAGGAAAAGTGCGATTTTTGTTGTCAGTTGCCGTCTCGATAATGATACCGACGCCACCTGGGCCCATACCCTCATATACAGTTTCCTCGAGGACCGCTGCGTTTTTGTCGGCGGCACGATCAATTGCCCGTTGTATATTTGCAGCCGGCATATTAGCTTGTTTGGCCGTCTCAATTGCCATCGCCAAGGTTGAATTCATGCTAGGATCTACGCCACTTCGCGCAGCGATGGCGATTTGATTGCCGATTCTTGTAAATATTGCGCCGCGTTTTGCGTCTTTGACGCCTTTTTCACGCTTGATAGTTGACCATTTACTGTGTCCAGACATTTAGAGCCTCCATGTAATTAATATGGGTATTTATTTTATTATAACAGATTACTCAACTAGGTTCGCGTCGCGCAAGTTGTATTTTGTCACCCTCCACATATAAATGCATGCGGCGACTATCAAGACATAACACAGCACTACGCCCCACCACGGTAGGTTTATGCTGCTACTGACCCATGGTAAGCCAGCCAGATATTCCGTGACACTGACACTGTAACGCAGTATCCAACTTGCGGGCATGGCGGTAAATACCGCAATCGACGGCAACAGTAGGCTACCTAAGCCCGCAATAAATGTTAGCAGCATCCCAAGAGGCACAAGCGGTAAGGCTAAAATGTTTGACACGATTGCGACATTCGATAATTGACCGAACGCCATAACTATAATCGGCGCTGTGGCCAATTGAGCTGACACGGTTTCACCTATAATCTGCTGGATCGTTCCCAACTTTTCATCGCCAAATAAATAATGTTGTGCCAATGGCGCTATAATCATCACCCCTGCAAATGCCGCAAAAGATAACTGCCAACCCAAATCACCCCACGCATAGCTGGGATTGATCAAAACAGTTACTGCAATCGCAATCGACAAAAGCACGATTGGATGAAATTTACGCCCATGGTACCAGACTGCCAAACTTAGTATCGAAACCAGACCGGCTCGTGACATACTGGGGCTCATGCCTGCAATAGCCATAAAGACGACAATCATTACAACGGCCGCTAGAACTGACGCATATTTTGAGACTTTAATAAATAATCGCCTAGCCAGGCGCACAAGTATCGTTAAGTTGTAGCCACTCGCAACCACGATATGAGTTAGTCCAGCTAACTTTAGAGCTTCAGCTAAATCTGGCGGAAGTGCTCTACGTTGACCGACTATATAGCCGATACCTAGACTCGCTTCGGGCTCTGGTATCACCCGACGAACAGCATCCGCAAACCAATCGCGCACAACCCGTGCGAAATCTCCTGGAGTTGGACTGACTACCTTGTCGATATTAGCGCGATATATAACACCCGAGAAATTGCCAAAACCATTTCGTAAATTACCGCGCAAAATTAACTTATCACCGCGCTTAATATCAGCGGCTGATGATGTTACATAAAGTACTCCTGGCAGCGTCTTGCCTTTCAAGGATAGATTATCTAGCCGAATAACAATTTGGTTTGATGGACCAACATCAATATCGTCCTTTACATTACCTTCAATCAAAATAAACTTTCCGTATAAAGGTTTAAAATTTGCTAATTCATTTTGGGATATTGAGCCTCGCCATAGCCCGAATATAATTCCGCCAATAACTAAAATGGGTACTAAATATACATACCCCCTAGTTAGGGCAATCGAGATTAAAATTACTGCAATCGACAAGATTACAGCTGAGGACGAAAACGAAAATAAATTATAGCGTGCAACATAGATACCGATAAATATCGCGCCACAACAAATGGCAATTAGCCATGAAGTATGTAATTTGCGCCTTAGGACCCATCAAGCCATGTAGATATTGTATCAAGTACTTAGAATTTGCTTATAATATTCTCGTTTGTTCTTCATGATATTATTAATATAATGACACTTTTTACTAAAGCTATTCTTTCACCTAAATCGGAAACTGACGGACTAAGAATCTCGGTAATGTCTAGACATACATTTAATGACGGCATAACACCAAATCCAGAAATTTCAGATGACACTTATGACGAATGGATTCCAGAGCTGGCACCTAGCCTTAAGCTCATAGGATCCTATTATAAGCGAGGCCTGTCCTGGGATAAATTTTCCGAATCCTACGAAGCAACCCTTCATGACGACATGCGGTCAACAATTATTCAAAGAATTGCTTCCAGAGCGTTGAACGAAAATGTCACCTTGATGTGCATAGAGGAATCACCAGATAAGTGCCATCGACGACTTTTAGCCGAGGAATGTAAGCGCATTGAGGCGGAACTTGAGGTAATGATCAAATAAAATATACCAACACAAGGTTGGTATATTTTATTTGGAGGGACCAGTGAGACTTGAACTCACGACACCCTGCTTAAAAGGCAGGTGCTCTAACCAGCTGAGCTATGGTCCCGAATTGTTAATGTATCCGTTGCTATACCTAAAAAATGTACCATTAATAGGGGTAGTTTGTCAACGTTTATGGTGACTAGGATGCGAGTTTGCGGGCTTCATCAAAAATAAATCAATGATTGCCAGAATCAAACCAAATCCGATAATCATCATTCGATTAGTCAGTAGCCAAGCATACGCACTGGCACCGAAACCCTGAACTGTTAAGATATGGCCGAGTGGCTCACTAATAAACGCCATGGCCAATATCATAAACAGACCAGCACCGGCAACCTGACCGACGATCGTTTTATAGCCAGAGCCGCGAAATAGTAAAATAATAGCCGGTAATAATATAGTCGCCATAGTTGCGGCTGATGTCGCAATCGATCCCGAAGAAATGCCAAATACGCTAGCTACTAAACCGGCTTCGTAACCCCAAATACCACTTATAATTGAGCCCGCCGCCATCCCTAGCCCCAAAAGTCCGAAGCGTCGTTTGGTGACATATGCTGCTACGAATAAGATTATGGCAATACCTATTAATACAAACTCCATCTACTGTACGTCCTCGGAATCAGCGGCGAAACGCGCTAATTGATTAGTTATAATGGCCTTGCTATCAACCGTCCCGGCCGGCAGTTCAACTACATATTTAGCAATAGTATTTGGCTCAAATATTTTAGACGTCGAGTTATCAGGTGAAACGTTTTTAACAATATGAACGATCTTCTTATTCTTATCAAGCCAGACGATGTCAATTGGTATATGCATATCTTTCATCCAGATACCCCATTTGGCTTCATTCGGGTATATCATCAATAAGGCTTGATCAGATTCAAGTTTAGTCACGCCCGACAGCCCTGACGCTCTAGCGCCATCATTTTGGGCGATTCTAGTTCGGAACACACCATCACCAATCCACATCGTAGTCGGTGGTTTTAATAAGTTCGGAATAATTACCAGCAGAATCGTAGCAGCGATAGTAAGCAGGACGCCGGAGACGATTAACAGCGGGCCAAGGCTATTCTTTTTACTCATGAATTCAACATCCATAAAATACCATAAGCATAGTATAGCAGTACTGGAAGCTATGCGCCGACTTTGTCTTTTTTGTTGCGACGTTTTGCATTTAGCTCAACGTATTCAATGATTGCGCTAGCCACGTTGCGGCCAGTTACAGTCTCGATGCCGAAGCCTGGACTGGCGTTGACTTCAAGGATAAGCGGCCCGCGACTACTGCGCATCAAGTCGACACCAGCAACGTTCAGCCCCATGGCTTTTGCGGCCTTAATGGCAACCTTCTTCTCCTCCTCGGTCAACTTTACACTCGTTCCCTCGCCGCCTTTATGTAGATTAGAGCGGAAATCATCATCAAGACTCTGGCGTTTCATGCTGGCAACGACTCGGCTACCGACAACAAAAGCACGGATATCAGTTCCGGCCGATTCTTCAATAAATTCCTGTAGCAGAATGTTCGTACCGTCATCATTCGTTAGATAAAAGGCCTGAAGTACTGACTTAGCCGCCTTCTTAGTCTCGGCCAATACCACGCCATTGCCGTGGGTACCGCGGGCAAGCTTGATGATTACTGGCGTGCCGCCGAGTTGATTGAGCAGACTGTCAATATCAGTCGTATTGCGAGACACCACAGTCTTCGGGATACCGACGCCGGATTTAGCTAAAAGCTGTAAACTACGTAGCTTATCGCGTGATCGGCTAATCGCAATTGAGCTGGATATTGTATACACGCCCTGCATCTCTAGCTGGCGGACAATAGCCGTGCCATACTTGGTCATATAGGAAGCGATGCGAGGAATAATTGCGTCAAATGTGCCTAAGTCTTCGCCCTTATAGCTGACTGTTGGGTTATTTTGTTCGATTGAAGCATAGCAGTCCTTATACTTAACAACTGTCACTTCGTGACCGCGCAAAATAGCCTCCTCCTTGAGGCGTTTGGTTGAATAATTTCCCGGACCGTTTGATAAAATCGCAATTCTCATATATTCTTCTCCCCATCCGTGTCTAAATCTTGATTGATTCTTACGTCAACAATAATATTGTTTTCTCTTAAAAAGCGTCTTCCTATTAATACCTCATAGCTCATATCTGAACGATCGGATAATCCAATACGTATACGATATACACTACCTTTTATAACAATATCCGTATCAAATAGATAGCGTCTTAAGCGGTGGCCAGTTGAACTACGAACGTAAGCCCTGTGGTAGTTAGTTATTTCCATTGGATTGTCGTGATTGTTTGATGGCGTAAATCTCAAAACTTTTTTTCCATCAGTTTTTCGAATAACTTCTTTGATCTTTGAACAATGTAAAGCACCGGAATATGCACCAGTGTCTATTTTCGCAAGCACATTATCTATCCCCAAATCGGGTACATTAATGTATTCAAAAATACCAAATATTTGTTCTTGATTGTTCATATAGTTTCGCTTCACTGCTTATAAAGTCTATACAATTCTACAACTATTGTCCGGTTCTGTCAATACTGGTCGTAATTAGCTGTTTCCGTTTCGTGATATTAAGTATTGGCGTCTTTTGACGACCTAAAGCCCTTCTAGTAATTCCTTTTGTTTTCTTGAAAGCTTAGTAGGTGTGTCTACGATGATACTGACGATATGAGGACCGCGCCTGTCGCTTTTCATATGTGGTACACCGTGGCTAGACAACTTGAAGTCTGTGCCTGATTGGGTACCAGATGGCACTTTCATACGCACCTTGCCATCAACCGTCTCGACATCAACTTCCGTGCCTAAGGCAGCGTCTACCATACCGATATGCTGTTCAGACAGGATAATGTCACCTTCGCGCGTAAAACGTTTGTGAGCCTTAACGCGTATATGGACATATAAATCACCCTTTTGACCATTGCCGATTGCTTCACCATGCTCTTTTAGGCGTATCGTAGCGCCATCATCAATTCCAGCCGGGATCTTTAGATTAATTGTGCGCTTGCGACGCTCAACGCCCCTACCGCGACACACAGTACAGGTTTTTTCTGGCACTTTGCCGCGGCCGCCACAAGTTTCGCAAGTTGCGTTTTGCTGAATGGGGCCAAAAATAGTATTAACGACTCGGTTGACTTGACCGGCTCCTTTACAAGTAGGACACGTCACCATCTCATAGCCTGGTTCAACAGTCGTACCGTGACAGTGTGAGCATTCATCATCCATTTCTAATTGGATTTTTTCTTCTACACCGAAAACTGCCTCTTCAAAAGATAATTGCAATGTCGCCTCAACATCTTGACCGCGTCGAGGACCCTGCTGTCTTGTGTTGCCACCACCAAAGAATTGCCCAAATATATCGCCGAGCCCACCATCACCGAAATCGAAATTAACATTTTGACCATTAAATCCTCCGAAGCCACCATAAGGGTTACCGGCCGCTCCGCTGCCACCACCGTTACTGCCGCCGACACCGGCGTGCCCAAACTGATCATAGCGCTGACGCTTCGAATTATCTTTTAGAATCTCGTAGGCTTCACTGGCCTCTTTAAATTTTGCCTCATCACCACCCTCTTTATCAGGGTGAAATTTAACCGCAGCCTTTCGGTAGGCTTTCTTAATTTCATCATCGGAAGCATTTTTGCTAATGCCCAAAATTTCATAATAATCACGTTTTGTCATCTGTTACTATTGTATAAAATTAGCACTCTTATTGCAAGAGTGCTAATTTTATTAATATACTTTTATATACTAAGCGGTTTTGCGACCGTTGAACATTTTCCACAGCCAAAGGGCTATAATTGCGCCCAACAAGGCGACCAGGAGGCTATATAAATTAAAGCCAGTGACACCGTCAATACCAAACAAGTTCATCACAAATCCGCCTATGAATCCGCCTATGATACCTGCAATAATATTGCCCAGTAGGCCCTGTTCAGCGTTTGTGCCAGCGATGATTGAAGCAATCCAACCCGCTATTCCGCCAAGTATTATCCATCCGATTATTCCCATAATGATTCCTCCGTTTGGTTATTGTAGTTGTATTATAACATTTATTGAATTTACTTACATTGATTATACTCGTCAGACTCCCTGTAAGTGACCTCATTATCGCCACTTTCCGTGATAATTTTATTTAGTCATAAATTTATATTTTATAAAATTAACACTCTTACAATATGGTTGCTAATTGATAATTTTTTGCAAAATTATAAACATCAAAAAGTCGCCAAAGGATGGCGACTTTTTGATGTTTATTTAGATGTTTACTATTTCTTCTTTTTTTCTTCTTTTTCGTCGATGACTTCGCCCTCGACAGGCTCGTCTTCCTTTTTGGCTTCGTCTTCCGAGGCAGGTTCGCCCTCTTTGGACTTAGCTTCATACATCTTGGCGCCAATTGGCATGATGGCATCGTTAAGAGACTTCGAGGCAGCCTCTAGCTCATCCTTGTCATCGCTCTTCTGGTGTTTTTTAGCCTCTTCGACAGCTTCGGTAATAACCTTCTTGTCTTCATCGCTAATTTTATCTTTGAATTCATCTGGCATCTTTTCAGCCTGATAGATAGCGCTCTCTAGACTATTGCGAGCGTCGATTGACTCACGCTTCTTTTTGTCTTCATCGGCATGCATTTCAGCTTCTTTTTGAGCTTTTTCAATATCATCTTTGCTCAGGTTGCCGCTATTGGAGATCGTGATACTTTGCTCTTTGCCAGTACCCTTATCTTTAGCAGTCACATTAAGAATACCGTTAGCGTCTATATTGAAGGTAACTTCAATCTGCGGTACGCCGCGTGGAGCTGGAGCAATTCCGTCTAGACTGAAACGTCCAAGTGATTTGTTATCAGCGGCAAGCTCGCGCTCACCTTGAGTGACATGGATCTCAACTTGATTTTGGCCATCAGCGGCCGTACTAAATGTCTCTGATTTCGAAGTTGGAACGGTCGTGTTGCGTTCGATTAGTTTAGTAGCAACGCCGCCCATCGTCTCGATACCAAGCGAAAGAGGAGTTACATCAAGCAAGAGAACGTCTTTGACGTCACCAGCTAAAACTCCACCTTGAATAGCAGCGCCCATGGCGACAACTTCATCCGGGTTAACGCCCTTTAGCGGTTCCTTGCCAAAGATTTCTTTAACCTTCGCGACAACTATTGGCATTCGAGTCATACCACCGACTAAAACGATTTCATCTATATCTTTAGCCTTCAGGCCAGCGTCTTTAAGCGCTTTATTGACAGGATCTGCCAAGCGATCAATTAAATCAGATATTAGCTCTTCTAGTTTTGAGCGAGTTAACTTATATTCGAAGTGCTTTGGACCGTCGGCGTCGGCAGTTAGGAACGGCAGATTAATCTCTGTCTCCTTTGAAGTCGAAAGCTCTTTTTTGGCTTTTTCAGCCTCATCCTTTAGGCGCTGCATAGCGGCCTTATCGGATTTAAGGTCGATGCCTTCGTTATTCTTGAATACTTCCAAAAAGTGGTTAACGATGCGGTTATCGAAATCTTCACCGCCAAGATGAGTGTCACCATTGGTCGATTTAACTTCAAAGACGCCGTCACCAAGTTCTAGGACAGATACATCAAATGTACCACCACCAAGGTCGAATACGACAATCTTTTCTTCTTTTTTGCTATCAAGTCCATAAGCCAAAGCAGCTGCAGTTGGCTCGTTAATAATACGCTTAACCTCAAGTCCAGCAATCTTGCCGGCATCCTTGGTGGCCTGGCGCTGAGCGTCATTGAAGTAGGCTGGTACAGTGATAACTGCTTCGGTTACTTTTTCGCCAAAGTAAGCTTCAGCGTCAGCCTTTAGTTTTGAAAGAATCATAGCCGAGACTTCCTCTGGAGAGTAATCTTTGTCACCCAAAGTTACAGCTACGCCATCACCTTTTTTAACGATTTCATATGGCATGATGTCATGATCTTTTTGAACTTCTTTGTCACTGAATTTACGACCGATTAAACGCTTTACGCCATAAATTGTATTCTTGGCATTCGTTACGCGTTGTCGTTGTGCGACTTGACCGACCAAACGCTCGCCTTTTTTGTTAATAGCCACGACACTAGGTGTTGTGCGGTTACCTTCAGTATTAGCAATAACTTCTGATTTGCCGGCGGCCATATAAGCAACGGCGCTGTTTGTAGTACCGAGGTCGATTCCAATAATTTTACCCATATTCTTATGTCTCCTATTTGTGTAAAAATTTATGTCTATGTCACATATAATATTAGCACTCTGATGTTTAGATTGCCAATAGGTTCATTATAATTAGTTGGCACTCCCATGTCAAGAGTGCCAGCTTATAAAATATATTTCTGTTATTTCTTGATGAATTGTTCGGTTCGACGAGCAATTTCGGCTGCTTCGTCGGTAGAGATTACTAAAATCGGCTTGCTTGAAGATGTCGCTAAATTAGCAACCTCTAACGGCTCAAAGGTCTGCTTGTTTAGCTTCGGGTCACATTCAAACCCCAAAAAAACGAGATTTTCTAGAATTCGACTTCGGATAATGCTCGACCGTTCGCCAATAGTTGCCGTAAATACCAAACAGTTTACGCCACCCATGCTGGCGGCCATCTGTCCAATTGCCTGCTGTATTCGATATACAAATATATCTAATGCTAATTTAGCCTTTTTATCGCCCTTGGCTTCGCTTATCAATAATTGACGAACGTCATCGGAGCTACCGCTTATCCCCAGTAGGCCGCTTTTCTTATCAAGATACTGCTCTAAGCCGTTATCAGTCAGCTTAAGCTCTCGTTTAATTACTAGGGCGGCAGAAACATCGATATTGCCGCTACGGGTTGCCATCGTTAAGCCCTCGAGCGGTGAATAGCCCATAGTATTATCTACGCTCCTACCATCGCTAATTGCCGAGACGCTGCTACCACTACCGAGGTGGCAAATGATGGTCTTTGGCAACAGCATCTCGTGAACTTTGAGGTAACGTATAACTGATCCAACCGATATACCATGATAGCCATAGCGCTCAATGCCAAATTTATCAGCTAATGCCGTGTCAATTCCGTAGTTTCGAGCCCAAACTGGCTTTGTAGCATGCAACGCACTATCGGAAATGGCGATAATCGGAACTTTTGGAAAACGAATTTTTAATTGTTTAATCTCTAACAGGGCTGTCTGAATATGGAGCGGCGTTTCTTGATGCAGAGCATCCAGGGCATCAATTACACTGGCAGTAATTAGTTGATCCTGCATAAAGCGACGACTCGGTGCAACGATTCTGATCCCGATTGCTGTTATCTCATCTGTTTTATCAATAACCTTATGTTCTCGTAAAAACGGCAGAATACGATGTGGCGCATTGGCCAAATTAGCATCATCATACTTAACTGAATATTGTACCCCGGCGTAATTCAAATTACCAACGACACAGCCATCAATTATTTCGAAATGGATATTCGCCCGCTTCTTGCCACCAACGAATAGGGCGTACTTTCGGCTCGCACTACCTGGGTTAACAATAAAGATTAATGATTCAGTTGCCATGATATTCTCTTATTCAATAATATCATGACGCTTAAGGTTTAGACAGGCACGTTTACTGTCGGGACACTTTGACCATGGCGTGTCGAATTGGTCGGCCGTTTAATGTGTACCCGGCCTGCATTTCGGAAACGATGACCTCATGCTCTCCCTCAGCGTCCTCGTCAAACTGAATTGCTTCATGTAGATCTGGGTTAAATATTACACCAGGAGCTGCATCGATACGTTTTAAGCCTAAGCTATCGAGCGATTTTTCAAGGTTTTTAACCAGGCTGGCTACGCCCTGAGCCCACTTGTTGTCCTTTAGCTCGTCTGGCATATAAGCGATCGAGCGTTCGATATTATCAATCACAGGTAGAAGCTTTAGAATTGTGCCAGCTTGCCCTGATTCGCGGGCCGATACCCTATCCGCCTCGCTACGTTTTTGGAAATTTTCGAAATCTGCGCGCGTGCGCTGCAAGTCCTGTGTCAATTCATTAATCTTTAGTTCAGACTCTGATATTTTTTTAGTTTTCTTTGATTTTTCTACCATATAATTTTCCTTTTTGACTAACTTGTCTACAGCACTTCCTCAAGCATAGCTCCTGCATGACGCACAAGGTGCATCACTTTGGCATAGCTTTGGCGTGTCGAACCCAATACACCGATATAACTGCGGTCACTGTACGGAGATCGATAACGACTAATGATTAGACTGACACCGCTAGTCTTACCGATTGGATTCTCGGCACCGATATAAACATTGAGTGGCTCATTGGGCGCCGCTTCGCGTAACCATGGTTCTAAATTATCAATCAACATAGCAACCGAGCGAGCATGATCAACCTGAGCAAATTCCGGTTGAGAAAATAAATTACCGATACCACTTATATAAAGCTCATCTCCAATAGTTGCAATTCCCAAATTTTGAGTTAAATCGACTAGACTATCGACTGCACTGCGAATCGCTCGATCGGCGTGATCACTATGCGTAGCTACCCGAGCTTCAATCGTTCTCGCACTGCGATCGAAACCCGGAAGTATATTAGAGTCAGGTGTATCATTTAGCATATTTACATATAGACGATAGCCAGCATCAGTCGGAATTCGCCCAGCACTGGTGTGTGGTTGAGCAATCAACCCCATCTCTTCAAGCCTTACCATTTCACTACGGATAGTGGCACTTGAAACGCAAAACAATTTCGCTAGCATCACACTACCGACTGGCGCTGCAATCTCGGCGTGTTGTTCAATTATGGCTGCTAGAATTTGGATTTGACGCTCTGTCATGGTGATATTATATAGGGTTTTAGCACTCAATGTCAACGAGTGCCAAACTTGCCGTTAGGCTCTAGCTTAGTTATAATTAAGCTAATGTATAGCCCCGAAAAGCTAAATGAAATAAAACGATGGTTAGGCTCAGGCTCGATTAATATATTTGGGCGCCCCTTCGCCGGAAAAGATGCTCAGGGCAAACGGCTAATGGAGCTTCTTGGTGGAAATCTTATCGGCGGCGGAGATATTCTACGCAAAAGTAGTATGACCGATCAAATCAAGGCCTATATGCGCACCGGCAAACTCATTCCAAGCAATGATTACGTCAATATAGTTCTACCCTACTTGAGTCAACCACAATTTATGAATGAGCCCATATTTCTAAGTTCAGTAGGACGCTGGCACGGTGAAGAGGATGGCGTGATTAGGGCAACCAAAGAATCGAATCATCCTATTAAAGCCGTTATTTACCTAGACATTTCTAACAATGAATCACATAATCGATGGTTGGCTCGTGAAATCAATAATGATCGTTCTAGCCGTCATGACGATACCGAGGAAATACTCAATATACGCTTCGGGGAGTTCCAAGACAAGACGGTGCCGGTGTTAGACTTTTACGATCAACTTGGACTATTAATTAAAATCGATGGCAAGCGGACTCGCGACGAAGTTACACTAGATATAATTAAAGCCCTTAGCCAACTTGCAGCTAGCAGCCACTAGGCCGTCTTTCTAGTTCGCTTTTGGTATTTGAAAGCCACGCGTTAATCGCGTTTTAGCATCACAGTAAATGCTTCGGATGGAATATCAACTTTGCCGAAACGTTTCATGCGTTTTTTGCCTTTAGCCTGTTTAGCTAGAACCTTCTTTTTTCGAGACACATCACCACCGTATAGACCAGTTGTAACGTCTTTACGGTAGGCCGACAAATCAGCTCTGGCGATGAACTTCCCACCAATAGCCGCTTGCAAGGCAACCTGAAAGTTTTGCCTAGGAATAACATCTTTTAACTTATCGACAACTTCTCGGCCTAGGCGCTGCGCTTCGCTACGGTGTGCCATGACACTGAGCGCGTCTACCATATTACCGGCAACATAAAAATCTACCCGGACTAAATCTTCGGCTCGATAGGTATCAAGCTCATAATTGAATGAACCATAACCGCTGGTGATTGACTTCAGTTGATCGTAAAAGTCAGTTAATAAGTTGGCAAGTGGGGCTTCAAAACTAATAACGGCCCGTTCGTCGATGTAGCTAAGATTACTCTGTCGACCGCGTTTATTAATGACTAGTTGTAGAACCGCGCCAATATAGGCTTGCGGTGCAACGATTTCGCCTTTTATCCAAGGCTCGCGAATTTCTTTTATACGGCTAACGTCGGGGAGGTCACTAGCACTTTTGATATTGAGCTCTTCGCCACTTGAAAGGATAACTTGATAGTCAGTTGACGGATTAGTTACGATCAAATCTAGATTGTATTCACGTTCTAAGCGCTGATGAATAATGTCCATATGCAGCAGACCGAGAAAACCAATTCTGACACCAAAACCAAGAACGGGTGAATTTTCGGGTTCAAATTGCAAAGCCGAATCGCTTAAACTTAGTTTTTCAATGGCATCTTTTAAATCCATGTAATCATCGTTACTGACCGGAAAGAATCCAGCGTAAACAAATGGCTTCACTAATTTATAACCAGGTAATTGCGATTCAGTATGCGATCGCTTGGTTGTGACGGTGTCACCCACTCTGGCGTCACGCGTTGTTCGTAAGTTCGTTACGACATATCCAATCTCACCAGTCATCAAGTCAACACTAGCCTTCATAGTTGGTCGTAGCGCACCGACCTCGAGTGCGATACCGTTTGCGGCCGTGGCAATCATTTCAATCGTATCGCCTTTTTTTATCATGCCATCGACTACTCGAACATATAGAATCACGCCGCGGTAATCGTCATAATAACTATCGAATATTAGTGCTCGGGTAGGTGCAAATTCATCACCTTTAGGTGAATTAATTTGTTCAACGACTGCGTCTAGAACTTCACCTACGCCCATGCCGTTTTTAGCGCTAATTTTTAGTATATCGTCTTCGGAGCAACCTAGTAGATTTATAATTTCGGCACTTACACGCTGAACATCAGCGGCCGGCAAATCAATTTTGTTTAGAACTGGGATAATCGTCAAATCTTCATTCAAGGCGAGATAAACATTAGCCAAAGTCTGCGCCTGAATACCCTGACTGGCGTCAACGACAAGTATCGCACCTTCGCAAGCTTGTAACGATCGACTGACCTCATAGCTAAAATCTACGTGACCGGGTGTATCAATTAAATTAAGGTCATAGCCTTTGTATTTCATTCTAACCGGAGCGAGTTTGATAGTAATTCCCTTTTCGCGTTCCAGATCCATACTGTCTAGTAGCTGCGATTTCATATCGCGCTCAAGAACCGTACCAGTTAATTCAAGCATACGGTCAGCCAACGTCGACTTACCATGATCGATATGAGCAATAATGCAAAAATTACGGATATTATCTTGGCTCATGGACGCTTAAACCCGCTGAACAATAGCCTCTTAGCTCGTGAAATAATCGGGTTTGTCTCTCGAAGTTTGAACATTCGGCTTATAGCAACATATGAAATCGTACTAATCGTGACGATTAAAGCAAATTTAGGAAAACTCGCAAAGAAACTTTGGTCTGTAGCGCTTAGAGGCAACAACATGAAGCTAATATAAGTGATGGCCGCCATTAATCCGGTAGCGCTCATCATGCGTCCGACAGCATGGACAAAGGCAAGGTCAAACAGGCCATTTATCTGCCTAGACATAACGACGAGCAAGATCGTAACTTGGACAATCGATACAATTGAAGCAGCCCAAGCTAGACCATATATGCCTAATCTCAAGCCTAGCGTAAACCAAACGGCAAGCGTGATATTAAGCGCAATCGCAAAAAATGATATATAAAGTGGTGTTTTGGTATTTTGTTGGGCATAAAAAGTGCGAGCTGCAATCTGATAAATTGAGCTAAACAATATCGAAATCGCTAAAATTCCCAAGATACCAGACATCAAAACGTCACCACCGTTTTTGATAAAGTTGACCAAATAACCGCGTCCAAAGAATGCGATCACTGTGACGGGCAAAGTTAACCAAATGATAACGCGTAGTGTCGCCTGCAACTCTTTTTTAAACAAATCAGGCCGACCTTGACCAAGTCGCTCGGCCATTTTCGGAAAGGCCGCCGTACTAATCGCCACGCCGATAAGGCTAGTTGGTACATATGATAGGTTCGAAGCCTGCTGATAAGCGCGAATTGAACCTGCCGCCAAACGCGATGCCAAGTTAGTCTCGACGATACTATTCACATAGTTAATACCTTGATTTAACGACCTGGCTGGTAACAGAGATAAAACCTTGCGAAAGCCGCGGTTGCGCCAATAGATTTTAAATCGATAATCAAATCCCATGCCCCAAAGACCAATACAGCTAACTAATAATTGCATGACTGAGCCAAGCACGACACCCAGGGCCACACCCATAATACCGCCTTCAAAAGCCTGCCATCCAAAAATATTAATACCGTTGGTAAACACCATCGTACCGATGATAATTCCGATGTTATAAACGGTTGGCGCCAGCGCAAAGAATACAAATCGCCCCACTGCCTGCTGCATGCTCGAGATTACAGTCGCAATCGAAAACAGGAATGGGTTAATCGCAATAACCCGCATCATGCTGACGGCAAGAGCACGGCCCGACTCATCAAGACCCGGACCAACAACATATCTTACTAGTGGATCGGCAAAAATTATAATCAATAGGCTGGTGACAAACGTTGCGATCGCCATCAAGTTCAGAATACTAGTAGAAAGCTCCCAGGCCGACTTTTTATTGTTATCCGCCAAGCGCTGGTTAAACACTGGGATAAAAGTCACGCTTAACGCGCCTGACACAAGAATAAAAAACATGAAGTCTGGAATCAAAAAAGCTACTGTGTAGGCATCGATTCCGACCGGATAAGTCGTGTAGTAAAGGCCGTTTAATTGGCGGTCACGAATCAATCCAAGAATACTAGAAAGTAAGGTAGACCCAGCCAATAGAGCCGCCGCCCACTTAACGGGCAGTTTCATATTTGCCCTAGCTACAGTACTTTTTATTGATCCCATATAAATCGACCGCTAGGCTTAGTAGAGCTTAGCCTCCTCAGGTAAAGTTGCGCCCTTTAATATCTCAACAATTCTATCCTCTTCGATTGTCTCTTCATCCAATAGTGCCTTGGTAAGCTTGTCCAAGCTAGCACGGTTATGATTGATTACTAATTCGGCTCGCTTGGCCGCTTCCTTAACCAGAGTTGCAACTTCTATGTCAATTTCTTTGGCGGTATCATCGCTATATGGTCGCTCATGTGTCATACGATCAAACATCATTCCGCCGTTATCTTCGTGAAATACCTGGTCGCGTAATTTAGTACCCATGCCTTGTTCAATAACCATATCGCGAGCAATCCCGGTTGCATGGCGCAGATCAGAACCAGCACCCGTCGTAACACGATCTTTGCCGTAAATAATCTTCTCGGCGACTCGTCCACCGAGTGCTCGAGCTAAAACATCCTTAAATTCAATAATGCTGGTGTAGCTTTTGTCTTCTGGCGGCAAGAACCAAGTTACGCCACCGGTACCTCCGCGAGGAATAATCGTAACTTTGTGCACTGGGTCGCTATCTGGTAAAACGTGCCCGACAAGAGCATGACCAGCTTCATGATAAGCTGTCATTTCTTTTTCTTTGTCATTCATAATCTTTGTCTTACGCTCAGGACCAATTGCAATCTTTTCAAACGCTTCAGTAAGATCGGCGTTGCTAATCTTTTTAGCATTGCGACTGGCTGCAACGATGGCAGATTCATTAGCAATATTTGCCAAGTCGGCACCAGATGAACCGGCAGTCTTGGCGGCTAACGATCCCAAGTTGACACTTGCATCAACTGGCTTGTTTTTAAAATGTACTTTCAAGATTGCTTCGCGGTCGCGACGCTCAGGCAACATGATGTCAGTTCGACGATCAAACCGTCCTGGTCGGAGTAGTGCCGGGTCAAGTACGTCAGCACGGTTAGTGGCCGCCAGAACAATAACATTGGCGCCAGTTTCAAATCCGTCCATCTCGACTAGAATCTGATTAAGGGTCTGCTCGCGTTCATCGTGACCGCCGCCCATACCGCTACCGCGTCGACGACCGACAGCATCAATCTCATCAATAAAGACAATGGCCGGAGCGTTCTTTTTAGCTTTGGCAAACAAATCACGAACACGACTTGCGCCAACACCGACGAACATCTCTACAAACTCTGAACCGGAAATAGAAAAGAACGGTACGTTCGCTTCACCAGCAACTGCTCGTGCTAATAAAGTTTTACCAGTTCCGGGGCTACCGACTAGTAACACGCCTCGTGGAATTTTAGCACCAAGGGCTTCATACTTTTTAGGGTGTTTTAAGAAGTCTACAACTTCTTGTAGATCCTGTTTGGCGGAGTCATTACCAGCAATATCATTAAATACGGCCTTTTCTTTATCTTGGCCATAAAGTTTTGCTTTAGATTTACCAAAGCCCATAGCCTGATTATTTTGGCCTTGCGCCTGACGCATCATAAACATGAAAAAAGCTGCAATTAGAATCACCGGAATGATGATGGTCGCCAGACTCCAAATTGTATCGCCGGTAGTCGAAGGTGGTGTCACCTCTAGCTCAACTGGCGCATCAGCCTTGAGGCCTTGCTCTTGAATGCTACTATCGGCTTGTTTGACAGACTTTTCAGTTGGAGCTTTGTCACCTTTGGGGGTGACGGTCACGTCGTTGCCCTGAATTATAATTTTGGAAATATCGCCCGCATTGGCACGCTTAATGACGTCCGAAATTGATACTTCCTTTAAATTCTCACGTGGTGATAAAAATGCTACGCCCACAAGGACTGCAAATATAATAATTGCCCAGAATAAAGTCAGACGAATTATGTCGCCGGGCTTTTTATTAATAGTTGGTACTTTAATTGCCATAAAAAATGATGTATCCTTTCAATCAGTCGTCCCGCTATGCTATCTTCGTATCTATTTTATCAGTTCAACCGTAAAATTACGAGAGGTGAAGTTAATTTTTACACCGCCACCCGCCTGGTAAGTTTTATTCGGTAGAATAGTCTTAATTGCATGTAGCACTTTAGTTAATTGCGGTCGGGTCAAACGAGCACCAACAATATGACGCAAAAGCTCCAAACCAGTTGATAGATCTAGGTGTGTAAAGAAGTAGCGACTATAGTTCGGACCATCGCTAGCCAGACCTACGACCTCATCGTCGATCAAAGATTTTAGCGACTTTTGCTCAGCCCATAAACCCAAAAGTTGTCGACGCGTGTCATCATCAAGTTCAACAGTCTTATGGCGAATTCGATTTCGCAAATATGCGTCACTGGCATTAGTACTGTCCTCGTGCCACTCTAGCTTATTCTCTTGAGCGTAGTTTATAATTTCCGATTTAGACATATCCGTCAACGGTCGGATAATACCTGAATCTAAAACTGCTAATCCCCGCCAGCCAGTTCCGCGAAGTAAGTTAATTGCGACTGTCTCGACAATATCATCAGCGTGATGGGCGGTTACTAATTTGGCGTTATGTTTTTTTGCCACCGAACGCAAAAACTCATATCGTCTATTGCGTGCTTTTTCTTCGCTGGCGTTCGGGCCAAGTTTTTCGCGCTTAGTTTCAAATACTAGATTGTACTTCGAAGCCAAGCCCGCGACAAAGACAGCATCAGCTGCGGAGTCTTCACGTATGCCATGATCGAAATGCGCCACAACTAACTGATAATTGTTAGATGGTAATTGATAGATGGTAGGCAATTTTTTTGAAAGCATATCCAATAAAACAACTGAATCTACTCCACCACTAACTGCTACGACGTATTTGTCCATATACCTAGTATACAGATTAAAACCTTCCGGCCGTTAATCAGTCTGGCTATTTACTTCTAACTATACCTTTTAGATATCTTAAAGCCGACCCATACGCCAAATAGGCCTCCGACCAAACCGCCAAAAATACTCCAAAGGCTAAAAAGGTCATTATTACCAAAGAGCATAGGTAAAAAACTACCGGCCAGTTCAAAGGCAATCGCAAAAAATAAAATGACAGTCTTATTCATGCAATAAGTATACAACCTACAAGTAGCGCGTACTACCAAATGAAATCTTTTGCTTGATAAACTTGCTGGTCTTCAAAGTGTCCGCCGAGTGGACCGTCCTATCGCCGAATCGATGATTGATAATGTCGATTGCGCCAACTAACTGTTGCTCGCGAACTAATATATCACCAAACAAACTCGTCTGCGGATTGCCGTCGTCAGACAGGCCATAACAGCGAATGCCGATTTCTCGAGCATCACCAGGCGCACTAAAGAATAACTGTTGGGCCAGGGCATTGATAGTACTATCACTATAAAATGGCATTTGGCACATTCGGCTAGCATGCCAATAATGGCGCTCGGCTGTTTTGACATAAACATAAACGCCGCGAGCAACTTTATTTTGTTGCCTTAATCGTGCGCCAACCGACTCACATAAATAATGAAGTCGAGCGGCAATTTCGGCGTAAGCTAAATCACGCCTCTCTAAGACGTATTGCCGGCCAATCGTCTTGGTCTCTGACGTCCGATCATCAACCTCGTAACCGCGTAGTCTTTCGTACCAATGACGACCGACGATGCTCTTAAATACAACTTTTTGCAAAGAAACAACATCCGTATCTAAAAATTGGAGGGGCGTATATATATCAACTGCATTCAAGCGTCGTTCCATCTGCCAAGCAATGCCCGTTAAGTCAGTTAGCTTCATCGTTTCATAGGCCGACCGTAAATTAGTTGCATCAATCACATCCAAGCCGTCGGGCTTGTGTAAACCAGCCGCAGTTTTAGCTAAAAATCTGCTAGGACCAATGCCGATATTACAGCGCATCGCGCAGCCAACTTCTTCACGTAATCGTTTTTTAATTTCGTGACCTATATCAACTAAAGAGCAGCTAAGGGGTACGCCATGGAAATCAATAATCCCCTCGTCAATACTTTTCATAACAACGTTTGGCGAATAGTCACTTAATATCGCCATTAATTTTCGATAAACAAAACGATATTTAGCAGGATCACTCTCAACGGCCGCCAGCCCCGGTGCTAATCGAGCCGCTTCGATGAACTTCATGCCGACTTTTACGCCTAGCGATTTAGCTTCGTAGCTAGCAGTTATAATGCTAGTATGTTCGGTCCGACGATTAATTACCGCGACTGGCCGACCGCGCAACATCGGCCTAGACTGTTGTTCGATTGACGCAAAAGCCGAATTCAGATCGACATGCATGATGAGCGATGGTTCGATATTATATTTGTCACGCATCGCAGTGATCCGCTTCGCGCGTTAAGCGCCAGGTTAAACGCTCAGCGTCAAATTCCAAGCGATAATCCGCCGAGCCATCGGTCACATCAAAAATGTGCATCATGCGTTTACCTCGTGCGCTAGGGTGTCGCAAACCAATTTCGGTCACATCAACTTCGCGGCCGTTGGTTCGCCTGAACCTAAGCGGCCGGCAAGGATTTAGCCCATCGCCAAACACCGACAACACTTTAACCTGTTCATTCAAAAAGAGTTCATCATCCATATCAAGTATCCTCAAATATATTTAGTTTGAGAAACGAAATTTGATTGTATTGCCCGTTCTTTTGGTCCGTTTCTTAACCTGAAGCCCGAAGACAATTGAATGATAATCCATTCGCAAGGGACGCTTAACCGTAAGGTCAGTGAGTATCGCGTGGTATATCTCTATTATACTACGTCGCCTCTCTAGAAAAACAGTTCATTTTTTGCTACAATCAGTCTGGTGCACGGTAGCGTAGCTCAGTTGGTTAGAGCGCGAGACTCATAAGCTCGAGGTCACAGGTTCAATTCCTGTCGCTACTACCAAAATGCTTGTGCTTAAAAAGACTTCTTTTATGAAGTCTTTTTATTACGATTTGCAATAAACGTGACCCACTTTGCAACACCAGCTACAACACCATAAACTATCAAAACGACACCAATTAGATAAGCTACAAATGAAAAGTCACTTGTCCCTGCAATACCGTTCGAAAATGCCCCCGCTACTAAGCAAAATACCACGCCCAAACCTAGTGCCCGCTTCCACATAATCATAGCCTCCGACTTTATAGAAATAATTATACCAGGTTTAATCCTAGTCACCTACATAGCCTCATTGGTCGTTAAACGTTGGACTATTAGACTGTTTCACCAACTTATAGATAGCAATCAGTTCCTGGAAGATTAAGTTCCACTTCGTTCCGCTCAGTTATACTAAAATAACAGAGGCCAAAGACCTCTGTTATTTCATTCGAATACACTACCTACTGATGAATGCGATTGCGCCCCATTCCACCACGATTCATGCTATTTGTTTCATGGTCGCCAGCTTGGCGCTCTTCCATGTTTTTTAATCTAGCATCAATTTCTGACTGGCTAAGGCCTTTTTCCGACCATCGCTGACGAGCACCAGCCTCCATAGCATCATGAAGTTGATCTTCGCTAATGCCTTTTTCTTCGGCTAATTGAAGCATAGTCTTAGTATGTAGCTGAGTGGTTAACTCCACCTCGGTCATACCAAGCAATTTAGCTTTCGTCTGAATCATTTGATTATAACCGGAACTGGTGCCCCCATTATGCATGGCGTTACCTGCGCTCAATGCGCCAACCAGATTAGGCGCTGCCGCAAAACCTACTGCCGCTATACCTACTGCTCCGATACTATACATTACTATTTTATTCATCTTTGCCTCCTTTCGGCATATGTATTACAAACGAAATTCAATAATTATTTCATTACAAACGATAATCATATCTCATGTTAGATGGTCGACAGTTCAAGCCGTCCTCTTGGCAAGTTGTGTTTTGATGACGACCGTCAAACACTCTGGGTAAAGAGCTATAGGATAGCAATAGGCCAATTACTAGAAACGATATAACTATTGACGGTATTAGATAAATTAAGCGAATTTTATATAGCGAGCCGATTCTCTTTATCACCCATATCATGAGCACTAATGACAAGGCGCCGATGATTAGAGCCCACCAAGGAAAAAGTCCTAGTAAATTGAACAGGTTATTTTTCGCCCTATAGGCTGGTCCTTGGGCGGCCTGTATCCTTAACCAAAGAGTTGTTACGCTAATAAAGTAAGCTGTTATAAGGCTTAGCAGTAAAACGGTTAGGGCGCCCAGGAATCCGACTATTAAATAATAGGATTGTGGCTTCATTTTTACTTCGCCCTTTTTGATCCTGTCCATAACATTCTGCTCGATCTTGCTAGTCTTAGGCTGAATTTTTTTATTCATATTTAACACCTTTCAGTTGGCATACTCTCTTTAGCATTATTTTTCCCCGCCTAAGCCTGACGCCCACTGTAGATTTAGGTATATGCAATATATCGCTTATCTCATCATACTTCAGACAATCAAAGAAATTGAGCATTAAAACTTCTCTGTACTTTACGTCAATCCCACCCAAACAAGATCTAACACTTCTATTTAATATACTTCTATCAAGCACTTTATCGTGCTTGAAATTAATTAAGAAATTATCATCGATCTCATTAATTGCGGCTAGTGGTGAGGTCTTTTTGCTTCTTTTAATGTGATTCATTGCGCTATTATGCAAAATTCGATATATCCAAGGTGAAAATTGCCTATCTAAATTAAAACCCCTAAGATTCTCATAGGCCTTAATGAAAGTTTCTTGCGTTACATCTGACGCCACATCATAATCTTTAAGTATGAATAAAGCGTAGCGCATCAGCTTGTTTTCGTATCTCTCGACAATAACAGAGTAAATATTAGTATCGCCCGCCAATATTAGGGCGACTATATCTGAGTCTGAAAGACTATTAATTTTAACATCCATTATCACTATATTATACAACTGAAGGTGACATAATATTTCACCAACTTAGCATGGGATACCTATAACGCTCTAACGGTAGTCGCCCTGAATCTGACTACATAACGAATTTAAAAGAGCCCTGGTTCACGAAGAACCGAGGGCTCGAATTTTTGTAAGGTGTAGACATCGGCCCATCAAAATTACCAGAAGGTAATCGAGGGTCCCGATGCCTACACCGCACCTTCCTGAACTTGCGTCCAAGGAGCTCTAGCAAGCGGGGGGGGGGGCTTGCGGTGAGCACACTATTTGTCTAGATACTTTCGCCATCATGTGGCTATAGTCCCTAGACTATGTAAACGCCGTCTATAGGCTGAGAGAATCTGGCGCGAACGAGAGGCCTCGAACCTCTAGTGCTACGCGTAAGGCGACGGTCGATAAACCATCTGCGCTACCCTGCCCCCAAGCACGTCCGCGTTAAATTTAAAACCCTCAGGCATATTTTTAGACACCACATTTGGTGCCTAGTACGAGTCAATTGTAGACTACGCACACCGGAGGAACAACGAATGAAATCTTCATTGCCAATACCAGATTGTAGTACATATGAGGGTTTTTGTCAACATAATTGCGGCACGGACCTTCTCTCGCATCCGCTCGAAACTATGCCAGGACTTATGCAAAGTGTATAATTATAGATAGGATAGGAGGGCGTGCGTATGATAAAACTACCTACCGAAACCGAGATTGAGGACCTACAATCCTTTCGTCATCCCCACAGCCTGAGTATATATGCACCGTACATCGCCCCTAATTCGTCCGATAACCCGAATCGCATTCAGATCAAGAATTTACTAAAAGAGGCCCGCCAATTACTTTTAGCCGAGAACCTGGACCAACGTGAAATTAATGAGATATTGCAACCAGCCGAAGAGCTAATTGAAACCGCCGATTTCCGTTATAGTTTCGAGCATAGCCTAGCTATGTTCATTCAGCCGGGATTCTTCTGGAGATATGACCTCCCCAATGAACTAATGGCACCTTCTATTAGTCTAGGTAAGGAATTTGTAGTTAGGCCAATCCTTAACTTAATCGAAGATAATGAATCATATTACCTTCTTATTCTTAGCCGCAACGGTGTTCAATTGCTAAAGGGGGATTATTACAACCTCGAGAAAGTTAAGTTTCAAAAATTTCCAACTACTCTAAAACGAGAGCTTAATATTGACGAGTATCCCAAAGGTCGCCAACCGCACACGGTCGCGCCAGCCATTACGGGGAAGGGGTCTGAAAAATTCCATGGTCAATACAACAAAACTCAAGTTGATAAAAATATGTTAATCGAATTTTTTCGACGCATTGACCGAAAACTGCATAAAATATTGAGAAATTACAAAATTCCGCTAATTATTGTTGGAGTTGATTACCTACTGCCACTCTACCGCCGGGTCAATACTTATCCACACATTTTGGCTGATGAGATAAGGGGCAGTCTTGAGCACGACCCATTAGATTCGATTAGAATAAACGTCTATCAGTTGCTAATTAGCCGCTAATAATCGTTATATTAAAATGGCTCGTCGGTCATGTCGGCTATATGAGCTTCGCTGCGCGCAATACGCCCGAGTAGCTGTGCAGTGCTTCGCGGTTGATTCCACGATTCTAATTCTAATAACTCACTTTTAGTTACTAATTCGATACCGGACTGTGCTTCCATGTCTATTTCCTTTTTTTGTTTTTGTTGTTTAGTAAGTCTATTTAAGCATAAACATCATAATAAAGCAATACCCAAGCGGTATATTACGCTTAAATCTTTGACGTTATAGTGGTGGTTATGCTATAAATTAGAGTGAGGAAACTAAAAAAATAAACAAATGGATATACTCAGCTCCCTCGCAATCGTATCCCTTGCAGCACTGATTCACGCCAGCTTTCAACTGAGTGTGAGCGTCCTAACGTTACTTAGCGGCCACTCGATTGGCGCCAAGCATTCACAGGCAAGATTATTACGACTAACTACCAGCTTCGTTTTTGGCGCTGGCTTGATGACTGTACTCTTATTATCGTTCTTTTCACTCGTCTTGTTGCATGTTTTTGGCGCTAATACTCCGCAAGTTGTCTGGGCGGCCGGATGCGGCCTACTAGTCGGTGTTGCAATCTCGGTATGGCTATTCTATTACCGCCGCGAGAAAGGAACGACGCTATGGATTCCACGAGGTGCTGCAGATTACCTGACTCAACGAACTAAATCAACCAAGTTGAGCGCTGAGGCGTTCGGACTAGGCCTGAGCAGTGTCATCGGTGAGATTCTATTTATCATTGCACCACTACTTATGGCTGCCTTGGTCTTGATCCAGCTACCACCAGTCTGGCAGTTGGTTGGTATCGCAATCTATGTCCTAGTTTCCTTACTGTCGCTACTAATAGTCTGGGTGTTAATTGGTAGCGGTCATAACCTTGGCAAGATCCAAAACTGGCGCGAATCAAATAAGTACTTCCTGCAGTTTGCAGCTGGCACTGGACTTATCGTATTGAGCTTCTTTGTCTATGTGACTGAAATTTTAGGTAGTACGGTAGGATTTAAATAGGATGGGCTTGTCGGTGGATATAATTAAGCGCGGCGGCGACCGTCAATCAGAACAGTTTTTACGCAAGAAGCTCCACGCGAGCATCGTCTCGGCCTGTCTTAGTGTTCGAACGCCTGAGGGCCAGGCAGAAACGATTGCCAACGCCGTATGTGAATTGGTGATCGCTTGGCTACAACAGCGGCCAGAGGTGACCAGCCAAGATATCCGTATTGTGGCCGCAAAACACCTCCGTGTTCATCACCCTGAAGCCTCATATCTATACGAACAACATCACATAACCATCTAACCCAAAGGAGCTGTCATGGCCAAGAAATACGAATTTGATTACGACCTTATTGTTATCGGCAGCGGCGCCGGCGGAAGCGCAGCGGCGACAGTGGCAGCTCGTGAAGGCAAAAAAGTTGCTATCGTTGAATCAGGAGCTTTTGGTGGCGAATCGCCCAACTGGAGCGATGTACCGACTAATGCGCTACTACATGCCGCTAATTTATACGATGAGGCGCGTCACGGGGCCCGCTTTGGGCTGCGTTCGTCAACTCTCGGTTATAACTACCCTTCGATTCGCGCCTGGAAAGAACTGGCTGTAAAACGCACCGGTGCCGGCGGTAATCGCAAATATTATGAAAATCAAGGTATTAGCACATATAGCGGTACCGCTCACTTCTTATCTCCTAATGAGATCAGCGTTAGTCGTCGCCACCTATCAGCTAGCCACTTCTTGGTTGCTACTGGGTCGCAATGGATTGTACCGGAAATTCCTGGACTTGCGACAATTAAATATTTAACACCTAGGACTATCCTAGAAACAATTCGCCCACCTAAAAGCCTATTAATAATTGGTGGCGGTAGCACTGGAGTTGAGATTGCACAACTAATGGCTATTTTCGGCACCAAAGTTTATATTGTTGAAAATGCGAGTCGCTTATTGCCGCATCACGACAGCGAAGTCGGTGAAATAATGGAGCGAATTCTTAATGAGCAAAAAGGCGTCACGGCTCTGACTCATTCGCGCGTTGTCTCCGTCGAAAAAGACGGCTTGGGCAAGCGAGTCATTATCTCTAGAGGTGGCACAGATAAATCAGTTCGAGTTGATGAGATTTTGGTTGCAGCCGGACGTGCTCCGACGATTGATATGGGGTTAGAAAATGCTGGAGTCAAGTTTACCGCGGCTGGAATCAGCGTTAACGATTATCTACAAACCAATGTTAAACATATTTTTGCAGCCGGCGAGGTCTTGGGCCACAACAGTCACACCCATACCGCTCTCCTCGAAAGCCATGTGGCCGCCAATAACATCTTTCAACGAGCTAAAATTGAAGCCGACTATACAGCTACGCCAGAAGTTATGTTCACAAATCCCGAAGTTGCAACCGCTGGTCTATCCGAAGATGATTGCCTGAAGCGCGACTTACCTATTAACAAAGCAATCGCACCAATAAGTATCATTGCACGTAGCAATACGGCAGATTTCCGTGATGGATTCGTAAAGATTATTACAGACAAAAAAGGTGTCATCCTGGGCGCTTCGATTGTGACACCGCACGCTGCTGAAATGATTCACGAATTAACCTTGGCCGTTAAATATAAGTTGACTGCAGCCGATATTGCTAGCACGCCCCACGCTTTCCTGAGCTGGAGTGAAGCCGTCCGAGTCGCCGCAGCAAAACTAAGCTAACCACCTAATAAGATTATTAAACGATCACTTTGAAATAGTTGCCTTGCCGTCACCGGCTCTGACGCCCTGTGTGTATACAACGCCAGTTGCATCCGCTTGGACATAAGATGATCCTCCGCCACCAGGGCCAGCAGTTCCGCCAACAGGTGAACCGCCGGATGCGCCGCCATAATAACCGCCACCACCACCACCAGAGCCGGCCCAACTATAATAGTTTAACTGGTATCCACCCTGACCTAATGCGCCATTTCCGCTGCCAGTCGCTACGGTGCCACCTGCTGATTGTGTTCCGCCAGTTCCGCTTGGCACAGTACTACCAAAGCCGGATTGACCGATTAAACCACCGCCCGCCCCACCAGAGCCACCTTCTACGCCACGACCGCCGCCGCCGCCAGCAACAATTATCCTATCAGCTAGTCCGTAGGGGCTACGCCTAATATCGGTTGCGCCGCCGCCGCCCATGCCGTAGCAGTTTGCTCCACCGCCACCATTAATTCCAGCGCCCTTATTAACTGCCTGATTACAATAATTATTAAAGAATCCTTGTCCACCAACATATATACGAAGCGTCTCGCCGGGCGTTACGCTAATAATACCTTTCGCATAACCGCCATTGCCGCCTTCGCCACCCTGTGCGCCCCAAACTTCAAAAATTAGGCTAGTTATTCCAGCCGGCACTACGTATGGCTGATTAGAACCAGTGTAAGCAAAATTCACGGGAGTTATTGTGGGCTCAGGAACAAATTCAAAAGGACTAGAACTTTCGTTAATACGCCATATATTAGATCCGTTTTTATAAGTTAGCGTGAACGTCTGAGGTGTTGGTCTAGAATATGGATAATCCGTGAAAGAATTACCAGGACTGGCTTTTAAGCATATGCTGTCGACTATTGGCGTAGCCGTGCAATCAATTGCGGTTGGATAATAGCCTTTATCTACCTGAAATACCTTCAGCTGTCCAGCAGCACTAGATAGGTCTAATTGAAGTGAGGCTATTGTAGCTTTTTTGCTAATACCTGTATATGACACAAGCGCTAATGTCGCAAGTATGCCGATAATAACTATCACAACAAGAAGTTCGACAATCGTGAAGCCAACACTAAGAGAGCCTTTTTTTAGTTTCATTTACTTATATTAACATAAGTGTGATCACATAATAGATTGCGTAAATACCGGTCTGTTGGCGCTGAGGCATTATTTTGGTTGCGTGGGCAGGATTTGGCGAAGAAGCGAAGCGCTACCTGCGAACTTCGTCAAAGACAAAGGCGCAGGGTTTAAATTTTGCACTCGTAGCGTAGAAAAAAACCCCAGTCCTTTAGGGCTGAGGCATTTTTCTTGGTTGCGGGGGCAGGATTTGAACCTGCGACCTGATGGTTATGAGCCATCCGAGCTGACCACTGCTCCACCCCGCGATACGTATATTAGATTAACAGATATAGGAAACGTTTGCAAGCTACCTATTTAGAAAGTTTTTTGATGTTCCCACCAAATAAAAAGTTCATCCATTGACCAAAATTGCTAATAGGCTCAGTTTTTACCGTAGCAGTCGTAACGACAGCCTTATCGGCGGCTAAAACAGCATCAGAATTAGGTAATAGCACTAGCACCCGCTCACCAGGCGCAACTAAACCTAGCCGTTCTCGGACCGCCAGTTCTTTGTATTCGTCCGTTCGGTAATAGCGCTGAGCTAATTTGGCGTTGGCAGTATCCAGTTGGGCCACAATTAGTTGATGCGACTTGTCATCCAATTCTTTTTGCAACGAAAAATTACGTTGCATAGCCCCAAGCGACCCCCACACCCAATTGGCAGCAATAATAAAAGCGACAGTGATTACTGCGTTGTTAAGGGTAAAATACTCGTGGCTGAACCGATAGTATATTCGACGTATGTTTATTTTTTTCATAGTAGCTTTTTATATTATAGCCCAACAGAGTGTAATAGGCTATAATGTCAAGAATGGGGGCGTAGCTCAACGGTTAGAGCAGGCGGCTCATAACCACTTGGTAGTTGGTTCAACTCCAACCGCCCCCACCAGATTTGATTTCAGTGGCTTTTACTAATGTAGCAAATGGTTCGTTCCAGAGGTAGGATGCCACTTTTTCGTTGTCTACGCGTAGGTTCAAAAACAGAATACGACACAATACGTCTTTTTCGACTGCGGAGCCCACTTTCATCTTGTCAGCAGCAGTTTTTATCAAGTTCAAAAACTCTTCCTTATTCAGCTTAATCTTACTTGGATTTTCAATCTTTTCTCGTAATTTAGAAACCTGGTCCTCGAGCTTTACATGTTTACCTGAAAGGTCCTCAAGAGCATCAATATTGGGCTGGTAGGCGGCCGAATTTTCAGGAAGACGACCGATACTAAGAGAGCGTTCATTTATCTCATTTTTTATATGAGCCAGCCTTCCCTGTTTGCTATGAATGTCTTGCTTTATCTCAATTATCTTTTCGTCTGTATAGCTATCAATTTCTGCGTTATAACGCTCGTACGCTTCGTCGGACAGCGTGAGCTTATCAAGCATGGTTATATATTGAATTAAATATATGCTTAGCACGCAAGGACCTAGGCGCACGTGTACAGTCTTTATTGTTGCAGCGATAGGATAGTACATGCTTTCCGCTACCCGTCTTGTTCTTACCTGGACCCATATAGTTCGGACCACGGCAAACATCGCAATAAACCAAGCCTCTTAATGGATAAAAAGTCACTCGCTGATTTTTACCAATAGATCGCTGCGTACGACCGTAACCTAACGATTGCACATAGTCGTAGGTTTCTTTGTCTACCATGGGTTTAAAGTTAGTAATCTCACATAAGTTAATAGTTTGATCCGCTTGGATAAGAATACCGTAGTAGATCGGGTCATGAAACATATTACTAATCGTGCTTTTAGTAGGTCTGAGAGTACGTTGTTTCCTGATGTTTTTCGTAACACGATGCACACCCTGTTCGAGTAAAAAATCAGTGATAGTGTTCAGGCTCTCACCTGCGGTCCTCATCGTCCAGGCTTTGCAAATATCATCATAAAATTCATTTGGCTCATAATAACTAGTAACTTCGCTTCTTGTATACCCAAGTTTTGGTGCGCCGGCAGATTTTCCCTCTTCAAAGTTTCCGTTTATACCTCGTCCAACTTTATCCGAAAGGTCATCAGAATACTGTTTTGAAAAAACAAATAGCATACCGAGTAACATCTTACCATTAGCGTCATTACTGAATTGATGACTATGAAAGCGAATGTCAGAAAGAGTTGCCTCATCCAGCATATTTATAATTTGACCACCTTCAAGCATATTGCGACAAAGCCGATCGGGGTGCCAACAAAGTATAGCATCGTATTTTTTGGCTTCAAGATCTTTTAGCATCTGCGTGAAAATCGGACGTTTATTTGGCTTCTTAGCTGATTGTTTTTCCTGTAAAATAGTGATGACGTTTAGGCTTAAATCCTTAGCTAACTTCTCACAGTCTCTTATTTGGTCCGGGACAGACCGAACCTGACGATTTTCGTCTTCTGTAGACTTCCTGGCATATAAAACATACCTAAGTTTTGTTAAGTCAGTATTTACGGGCCTTGGCATACTAAAATTTTAACACTATATGAAGCTTATAGCTCAATCCGCCCACCCTTATTATCAGATATAGTAGTTTCATTGATTTTAGCAACAGGACCTACCATATCAATACCCTCTAGGGCGTCAATAAGCTCAAGAAAGCCCTCGAAATATTTTATTAAGGTGTCACAGTCAGAATCAAACTTTCGGACATGACATTTGTCGTGAGTTGTTTTTAGGTCTTGGATATTCATAATTAGCTCTTGGTACATAGATTTCTCAAATGTACGAGCTAAAATGGGCTGCTGCTCTTCGAGCATAACGCCCATTAAAAACAGTTGCAATAGGCCATGCGGAGCGAGTCACTATATCTGTTACTCACTCGCTCCGTACAAATATAGAGTGGCTCGCTTCGCATACAACTGAGGGTTTTATGCTGTTTTAGCAAGCACCCATGTAGCATAATTACACTGTCGGTCCAATGTGTTGTAATTTTTTCATAAATTTTTTTATTTACACAAAGACACGGGTTAATCAGATGGGTCAAACTGGGGTGGGATGGGTCCCAGTGAGTGCATGGGTGCCTCATACGTTGATAAAATCTATCATACTAACTATTGCCTATCATTATGCCTCTGTTAGTACCGCGATTGCATAGTAGACTTTATAGATTATAATAAAGAGGTCTACGTTAAACAAATCGAGATAAGCTACTTGCTTTTGGTTGAGTCGTAAAAGCGGCAACCATTCGAAAGACATAAGGCTCAACCCTTTTTGTTTGGCGTAGACAACCTAGAATGGTTGTCGTTTTTTATTTAGATAACCTTATTTGTTAAAATAATTTTAATAAGAGGTATCTAATATAATGAAAGAGCAGAAAAAAGAAAAAAAAGGACCGAAAAGTGCCATCATATTATCTATTATAGGATTCATCATACTCCCTACAACTATTATGCTTGGCTATTTAGCTGGATTCTCTAGTGAGATTAGCACAAAAGAGTGCGGGAGCTTTATCCAGAACTGTCAAGGTGATCATGCAATTGAACGCATACGAACAACCCGCTTCAACCCAGGCAGCCCAGAAACTCTCACAATATACACAACCAGCAGTATAATATTCCTATCTCTTGCACTTCTCCTGTCGATTCACAAGCCTAAATGGCATTCACGTCTTATTTACACAGCGACAGCCGTGTGGCTTATAGTACTCGCGTTAGGTGCCATAGCTATAGGCTTTATTGGTAGTGCCCAAATTAAACAAGGCAGTGAAATCATTGGAGCCCTAAATAATAACGAGTATGGCTGTCACCTTCGAGTATTGAGAGCTTCTAATGTTGGAGGTCCTATCCCCGAATGCTCAGAGGCAGATACTACAGAGGCAAAGGCATTTTGGAGAGCTGGCTGGGATAATTTAATCGAACAAACGAAGCCTTAATAAAAAGAAATAATAAACAATAAGGAGATAGAAATGAAAAAGTTTCATTCAAATAACCCCAGGCAAAGCCTCAATGTATCCAAAGTAGTTTTTATAGTTATTGGTGTATGTTTTATGGCGATGATTAGTGTTGCAGCAATAGCTAGGACCATAGATGAACAAGAAAATAAGGCCCAGCAAATAGAAGCTCAGAAAGCGGAAGACATCATAATAAAACAGGACATTCAAAAAAAGAAAAAAGAATACGATACTTGCATAAAAGCCGCCAATGAAGCATATAGTGAATTTCTAAAAAATAAGGTTCCCAGTAATTTATATGGTATCGAGCGGACACAATATCTACAGGGTCTTAGAGATACTACTGAATCATTCAAGAAAGATTGCGACAGGGAATACGGAAAGTAACGGCCCATCACTGAATACTGTAGGCTTAAGCTAATAGACGAAGAAGGTATACAATAGTGAATATGAAATCAGAGCATAATAGAGCTATTGATACAGCGGTTCAGATAGGAACAACCTTTAAGGAGATACTATGGATGCTTTGAAATATATTGGCTTTATGGCTATGGCGGTATTTGTGGCAACAATAGTGACTTTTATCTACATTAAAGCCGTAAGATATCTAAAAAATCAACGAGCCACAATATCCCCAAGTCTAAAAAGAATTGGACTAAAGAAAATTACAATTGCATTGTTTGCTGCACTGTTAGTAGCAACTAGTTCCTATTGGTTTATAGTTCGCCCTTACGTCACAGTAAAGAATTGCCACAGCTTAGCACTAAATAACTCTGGTTATAATAAAGATAATTGGACCTATTGGGCGGGTAATTCAAACGCTCAAGCAAAATACATGTTCGTATATGAAATATGTATGCATAAAGACGGCATAAACCCATAACACTAAAAGGGAGCTGCCTACGGAATATCTAAGTTAAATACCGTGCTTAACTAACGAGTCAATTCGGACACTCATGGCAGTGAAACTAACATTGTAGCCCTCTGCTAATCGTTTAACCTTGTCGTCATCCGCCATTAAATCAACTCCGCCAAGTTTAGATATTCGGCTACGTAGATGATCAGATGGCATCAACAACTCTGCCGCAAAAGCGTTTGCCTCAACCTCTCTAGCATGTAAACCTGTCGATGAATTTCCGTCTCGAAAATAAACAAAGTCATTTTTCCTATCAAACAAAACGTCACTGTTTGCATGTAACAGCATATGGCCTAACTCGTGTGCAACAGTGAACCTCTGCCTATGGTCACCATCGCCCTGATTTACGCCAATAACCTTTTGACCATCCTTCTGATATGCGAAGCCAGACATTGACTCTAGTGGAGAAACTTTTAAGGAAATTCCTAGCTTTTTCAATAACGCCCCGAGGTCAACTGGAGTTGAAATTTTATACTTTTTGATTAAATCTTGCGCAGTATTAATCGCTGTTCCGCTCATATCGTCCTCCTTTGTTATTTATCCGTTACTGATGCAACTATAGTTTCAATCTCTTCATATGGTGTTTTACCCTCAGAAATACCTAGAACTGCATTATCAAGGATCTCAACCGGCGATATTTTCAACATCTGACATATGTCATAGAACACATCTAATAGGAGTACCTGCTTACCGGACTCTATGTTCGAAACTGACGTGCGTTGTATGCGTAATGATTTTGCGACTTCTGCCTGCGTTAAGCCAAGCCCTTTGCGCCTAGCGGCAAGAAGTTCACCGACTGAGGACGAAAGCCATTTGCTTTTTTTGCTCATGTACCAATAGTAGCACACTGGTCATATTATGTCAACTAGGAACACATTGTAGTAATATTGTAATAATAATGTTCTGATAGTTGACTATGCCCACGTACAGATATATACTAGATGACGAAAGGTTAAACTAAAAAATAATAATATAGCACTTAAAAGAACTACCATACAAAAATAGGCCATCTGTAGTTACATACATTTGGCCTAGGAGAACAATATTGCGGACTGCTCTAGTTGTTCTCTTTCATAGTACCATATATTAATAAATGTACAATAATATGAAAGGACCACTAAAAATGGCCACCGATATAACACTTGACTTACAAGTAATTAACCAAGCTATCAACACAGACATTGAGTCAATAGCACCAATACGAAACTTTAGCATAACAGAGGCTTACGACGTAGCTAATAGCACGATCACTGCAACTGTTATTGCCCCAGAGGAAAAGGTTTACCGCCTGGTTCTTGCGGCCGACGTAGAGGCAGGTACCTCAGCATTTGCTAGAGTAGTTTCCTCTACTGATGATAAGTTCGACACAACTGCAAAATTTAAAAGAATTGCAAATAAAGACGCATCTATCTTGAAACCTGTGCTGGCCAAAGCTGGCATACAACTAGACCCTACTCTGTCGGAAAAGCAGCAACTCGAAAAGTTAGTAAGCTTCTATAAAATAGCCGATATCCGGATACCGGCTGGCCAACAAGTGCTACGTATACATGCTAGTCAAAAACTGCACCCAGTATCTAACAACCCAAAAGCTTATAGCTTTGTGCTTTATGCACCATTGTTAAGCTTTAACCCTGCCGGTAATGTACGGCTAGGCACTACCGTTGTATTCCCGCTCGATTTTGAACAAAAAGCGGTGATATCAGCCCCTGTTGTAGAAGGCTTGCCAAACCAACCCACACCAAATCAGCTTGCAGCTAATGAGGTCCAGATTGGCCTACAAAAGGGTTACGGATGGGCTTTTCAGTCCGACCCAAAGATAACTTTTAGCTACTTATATAACTAGATGTTAATAATTCTATAGAAGAAGGCTATAGATATAAAAGTTGGTGGTTAAACCCACCAATTTTTTTATTTAATTGAAAAAATACCTGATATCTAATTAAGTTCAAAACGCTTCACGCTATATACAAGTAGGACCACTAATACCTGTAAGCCTGTTCGTATATAGCACCAGATGCTTGCCTAAGTTCCTGCCTCCAAGTAGTGGCCGGGTTGTCAATAAACCACTCCGCCAGATATGCGATCGCTGGTTCAAAAGACGTGGCTTCTGCCCCACCAATCTTAAATATAAATAGCGAAAGAGGCCTAGGCCTCTTTCTGACTTTATTTTATAGTTCACTTTTTTAAAGGCTCATAATTAGTTCTTTAAACAACGCACCGAAAGACCAGTTTCCACACCGTTAGTACCACGATAAACCGTGGCGGCGGCGCCGATCCAACGGTACCAAGCGAGCGGATTACTGAACGTTCCGGTCCAAAAATAGCCGTTCGTGCCTATATCGCCACTGAACGTGTCTTCGAAGGATCCCCCAGATAATAGACCATTAAAACCGCTAGTGCCGCCAGATTTTAGTTGAGTACCAGCAGTTGTAGCTCCCAGATAATTAGTTAATGTAGTCCATTCGGCATCAGTCGGAACATGATATCCGGCACCACAGATATCAGTTCCACCATTTCTGGCCACCTTAACGGCAGCCCAGTTATAAAGGGCACCGTAAGCAGTGCAGTTAGCCTCGGTGTTGTTGTAGCACCATTTCTGAGTATTAGTAAGTAGAGTTGCGCTAGCAGTTACCATAGTGCCAACATTTAGATTACTCTTCGCCCAAACCCGAGTGCCGATAGTGACGTCAGTCGAAGGCGCCACGGCTATAACTGGTGGGGTATTATTGGTAATAATATAACTAACGCCACCATTATTCGCTGTTAGACTATACGTTGATCCGTCAGACGAATATGAATCGCTAAAGCTATTGCCAGGACTGGCCTTAATGCACTTGTTGGTATTGCTGTCTGCGATAGTACAGTCAACCGTGGTTGGATATTTATCATTGTCCGTTTTAAAGACTTCCAGTTGGGTCGCGGCATTTCTCAGGTCAGACTGTAGTGAAGCTGCGGTAGCTTTTTTCGATATACCAGTAAATGAGATGATGGTAATAGCGGCTAAAATGCCTATAACTACTATCACTACTAAAAGCTCAACAATAGTAAAACCCCTTGAATGCCCGTGTCTAATCATGTTTATGATTATAAGCTAAATGATTAAGTACATAAAGCCTATAATCAAGTTACTTATTCATAAAATCTGATTGTTTTGAATTGCAATTACCAACCCTTCATTTCTATCTGTTCAGCACGAACCTGATTCCATTTCGTCACAACCGCCCCCCACCATAACGCTTATAATTGTAAGCGTTATTTTTTACGGAAAATTAGCAGGCTAACTTACCCTCACACTGGGGACACCCATGCTGCAATGCCTCTATTGGACTTGCAGAATCACAATTAAAATTGTCGACTGAATTCGAAAAGATTACAAAGACGATAATTAACGAAATTATTATAACTAATACAACAATAGTCCATATATTAATGCGAAGATGACGTAATATATTTTTCTGAGGTATTTTTACTGTTTTTTGTTTGTTCACGAGACGCCTTTTGTAGAGTAATACAAGTTGTACTTATTTAATCAGTTTTTAATGTTTGATACAAGCTATATTGATTCCATAACACTATGGCATCATCAATTCCCTAGCTACAGCTAGACCTGATGGCAGTTTGTAAGAATCATTAGGATATTCATATAAGTGGTCCGGAGCATTCATAAATAATAAATTATTTAATATGTTAAAGATAGAATCATTTTTTTAATTTCCTGATACTCGTCGCCTTTTATGTACTGCTTAGCATCGTCCAAGCTGGCGAAATACCGATTACCTGTACTGATACCATTTCCGAAACTAATATTATATCCATACCCGGTTCCGGCATTGATATTAGATTCAAATAAATTATAGAACATACAGACCTGGTAATCGGTTTTATTGACATATGTGTCCGTCAAACCATAAGAGGCTGCGTAACCCTTGCTGCTATTTTCAGAATTAGATACGACAAAACTCATAGACACCGGCTTTTTTGCGCTAACTGAGCTAGGCGATGCGTCCAAAACGCTAAATGTAGTCATGTGTGGGTTACCATTATCATCAGAGCAGGTACCGCCTATACCATTGACTCCGATTATGAGAGTTGCCACAACCTCTCCGCTGCTATTCTTTATGTCCATTGACCTATTCAAGTATGCGTCACCCTCAAAAGGAGCCGTCACGCCTCCCAGAACCCAGTTGTTAGGATATTTAAAAGAAACATTATACTTGTCTGTCGTATAGGTTTTATAGGTTATTGTATCTTTTGTCGCGTTATTGGCATCTTCGTTGGCATCGTTCTTGGATAATACTGGAGTAGCATCTTTTTTGTTAGCGAAGCTTTGATAAAATGTATAGCCCAGAGCACCAGCCAGACCTAAACCAAGGATTACGGTTACTATCATTAAATGTGCAAAGCCTGATTGAGATTTATGTTTGTTCACGAGATGTCCTTTCGTAAATAATATAATTGGCCCTATTTAATCATTTTTTATTAATAACCACAAGCTAAATTATAGATTTTGTTTATAATATACCTATGGGGTAGTGTAATTAACTGTAATGCGAATATGATCGACTTGAGCCGTAGGATCTGTGCCGCTCGGACCATTATATCCAACGGCGCTCATAGCAAAACCGAAGTTAGAATTATTAATATCTGCTGGGGTCCAAGTTTCTCCCCACAAAGATGTAGCCGATCCGAATAAGGCGCGCGATTTAGGATTGGTCCACTCGCTACCCAAAGATACATTAGTAGAACTAGTCAACCCGCCTTTTATCATCCTCGATCCGCCAGTACCATTTGGCGTGCCGCTAGTGACCGTATCAGTTATATAACCATAGTTCATACTGCCGTCCACCCAAGACCTCTCTACTTCCACCAAAATTCCATCTATAGTTGAACCTGCGGGTATTGAGAATCCGAAATTAGTAGCTTTTAAATAATGCGACTCTTGTCCAACCCCAGCGCCTATTGCTGTACTGGCATAGACGTTATCGCTTGCAACTACATTACTTGGATTTACCCATGCCATACTTCCTACGGACGCATCATCAGTAACCGTTCCTGGTGATAATGGTCCCTGTGTCGCCGGAGCAGACGTAGAGCTAACGACTACTGGGGCGATGTCTTCTTCGGTCATTCGATATCTCAATAGGCCATTGGTCGCCGTTAACACAAACGACTTTCTGTCTGTTGTGGTATATGTTATTTCATTATCACCACTTGGCTTTAAACATATCTGATCGCTATTCGCAATTGGGCAGTTTTGGGCGGTTGGATATAGACCACCGTTAAGCTGAAAAACCTTTAATTGATCAGATGCATTAATTAAATCGGACTGTAGAGCGGTTGCGATGGCTTTTTTGCTGACCCCAGAATAAGACACAATTGTTATGGAGGCAAGAATGCCGATTACTACTATAACCACAAGTAGCTCTACGATAGTAAAGCCGAGGTTACGATTATTGAATGTAGTCATTTCATATAACTATAAGCTTTATTTAGCAAAAAGCAAAATTTTACGGAATTAATTTTTTATACAGCGCACTGCATAGCCAATCTACGTAAGAGTAGATTATTTTAGTTGGCTTTTTAAAACCTTACGCAAGTCTTCGCGGGCATTTTTATTAGTAGGATTGGGGCCAGTTATTAAATCCACAAACGAAGTCGCGTCTGCATTCGCCTTCACGCCTACATAGTTCGGGTCCCAACCGGCATCGATTAGCGCTCTATTACCGTAAGCCTTAAAAAAATTAGCATCACCATTGTTAAAGTGATACTGTTGGCTTTCTGAAGACTTATCGATTTCACCGATCGAAGCACCGTGCCCCTCTAATCTACGGGTGTTACCACAAGATTTTGAATAAGCAGAATAATCGTCAATTGAAGCTAATAGATATTTAGCCCTATCTTTAAGGCTAACGTCGACACTGGGTGAAACTGGTTCTTCGGCTATTGCAGTGCCGGATAGCTTGGCCCTTAAAGCATCTACTTCTCTTTCGATTTGGCTAGCAGACAAACCAAGCGCCAAGTAACCTAAGTCGTACGAACCGCGTTTATCAGCAGCGCTATCAAGACTCGCTTCCGTCTCGCCATGAAGACGCAAGACTGTATCAAGTATAGACTCTGGTTCAATGCCCATAGACTCAGCGGGAGTACCAGTACGTCCTTCTACATCTAAGTGTAATTGATTTTGATCAAAATCAGACATGTGTATATTATAGCATAATAGGTTTACATAGTCAATATAGGGCTACGCAGGCAAACAAAAATGCCCCCGAAGGGGCATTTATGGCACCTGTTTGTTTGATATTACTATACTACCAAACGCGCTTATGGTGCAAGTCTGAAATCAGACTATTTTTTCTTTGAAACAGTCAAGAAACCGTTACGTGGGTTTTCCTTAACGATGCTACCTTCTGGTAGATCTACTGGGTGACCTTTTGCATTTTTCTCTACTTTTGCAAAAAAGTAGATTGTTTGCTGCTTGCCACCACGTAGTGTAACGTCGGTGCTATGCAAATAATAAGTAATACCTTTTGAGTTAGTGTGCTTGTAAGCCATAAGACTCCTATACCTCCTGTTAAGTGCTATACAAGAGTTAGCGTACATTGTGGAACGCTCGGTGTCAACGGTTAAATGCTTTTATAGTGCTGACGAAGCAGATACTTCAAGATAACAACACTGGTCAAACGAGCAAATATCATTATAAAAATTACCACGCATATTAACAGTGACCAACCGGCAAAATCAGGCGACCAAAGGGGCGACGAAAAGACATGAAGGTACATATCGGCTGATGGCAACTGAACCGAGCTAATTAGGCTACCTCCGGCTGGGTATTTTGCCAATTCACCAGTGGTGCATTGTAAATAGGCATACGAATAATGACTAAATTTTGGAGCGCAAACTTCTTGAGCTTTTTTATAAATATTACCATTCGGATTTGAGTCGCTACTGGCTTTCGTATAAGCTATTTGGACATCGCGTTTATAGCTATTTTCAAGGTAAACCCCTTTGCCCATATCAGTGTTCATATGTGCCGAAACATACCGTTGTAAGTCGTACAACCGACTTTGAGTTATCGTGTCGTTGCCAACGTTGTCAGCCGTGATTACGGCCGCCCTTCGCTCGACTAGACCAATGTTATTTAGGCGTAGGAAAGTAGCCGATATAAAGCCAGCAAATATAAATATAATTATTAACTGCCACGTTTTAATGCGCTGCAATCGGTTGAGACTTCGCCGAACTTGTTTTTTATCAACCACCTGAGAACCCCACCTATACTATTATTTATAGTATAGCATGAGCTTATTTACGATAGAGTGGAAAACGCGCTGTTCCCACTCCGAGGATGGCAACCGCCGCTACTACATAGAACATGCGGAAGCCGTCAACGCCACCTATAAACACAGCACACAAGATCATAATCACACAGGCAACCGTTGCTCCCAAACTGTTCATTATCTCAATCCCAATCAGATACATAATGCGGTGACCGGAAACATCCGCCGCATCGAACATGCCGCGCAAAAATGCCATATTTTGAGCCGTCGTAGCCACCTCATTGACTATGTTAACCCCTACCGCACTAGCCGGTGTTGCTACGAATACGCGAGATATGTGGACCAAGGCATTAGAAATAACACCGACTGTCATTAACTCTCCGCCCTTGCTCTTGTCGATTATCCGGCCATAGGTAATTGAAGCAATTATAGCCACGATAATTGTGACTGATGACAGTCCGCCCAGAATCACATATATGTCGTTGCCTTCTTTTGGGAATAAACTAATGGCAATAAATAAACCCCAAACAATTGTTGTAGCTACGATATCGAAACCTTCGGCCGACTTGGCAAACATACTGGGTATCGCCATGCGCCATGGAAAGCCGCGCACGGAAATTCGCTGCTTTTTTTCGGTTTTATTGGCAGTTTTGAATAATGGCAGAGCAGAAAGTCCAAATAGTATGCTGGCAACCCACATCGTTACCTGAACACCAAAAAATAAGGCAATCGCCCCTCCTATAACTGGGCTTACGCTGATAGTCATCTTCTCTAGAATATTCATGAAACCAATCTCTTTGCCGGCATGTAATGCGTTTTTAACCCTAGAAAATTCGACATAAAAACACATTTCATACAAAGTGCCCGATACACCCATGAACACGGCAAATACAATAATCGCCGGTAGGCCGAATTGAGGCATAAAACCGAGCGCCAGCATGGCTGGTATATATAAAAGATTACTGATTAAGGCGCCATGAGCTGTACCAATCCTTGCGACTACGATGCCGGCAATTGGCGAAATGAGAGCTTTGCAGAAGTAAATTATTGCCCAAAAACTCATAATAAAGACTACACTGTAGCCGGCTTTGTAAAGAAATACCGAGGTAAAACCTGCCCCAATGTAGATAGCTGCAACCCGAAGCGTCCTAGACGCATACAGCTCGGCAACCTCTCCGAAGGTAGCTACGCGCCAAAAATGACGCCTTTGCAAGATTCTATATAAAAACGATTTGATCATAATTGTTAAGCTGTTTATGTTGTTATGGTTTACTCTATTACAACACAGTTGAGCATAAAGATGAAGTGGTATACTTAATCTCATGAATATTTACTTTTCGGGCATTGGCGGCGTTGGTATTGGCCCATTAGCAGAGATCGCGCTTGATGCCGGCTACGAGATTGCAGGCTCAGACCCACAAGAGACACCTATGACGCTAGAGCTTGGTAATAAAGGTGTAATTATCACTACCGTGCAAGATGGACAGTTTATGAAGGACCGTAACGCCGAGGGCCCGATTGACTGGTTTATCTATACTTCTGCCTTGCCCGATAACCACCCTGAACTGATGCTAGCTCGTAAATTAGGGATCCGAACTGGAAAACGAGATGAATTAATTGCATATATTATTAATGACAAAAAACTAAAATTAATCGCTATTGCTGGAACGCACGGTAAGACAACGACCACGAGTATGATGGTCTGGACCCTTCAGCAACTCGGCATCCCAGTGAGCTACTCAATTGGTACTACTATTACATTTGGACCTAGCGGTAAATTTGACCCATCAAGTGAATATTTCGTATATGAATGTGATGAATTTGACCGTAACTTCCTACACTTTAACCCTTACCTATCACTCATCGCTTCAATCGATTACGACCATCCAGACACCTATCCGACAGAGAACGAGTACTTTGAGGCCTTTCGCCAGTTCGTAGGCCAGAGCGAGCGCACAATCGCCTGGGGTGATCAACATGGTGAGTTATTCAATGACCTCCCAGGTACTAGATTACTTTCTGAGTCAGAATTAAACAATTTACCAATTCCAGGTCAACACAACCGCCGAAATGCGACTCTTGTTCAAATGGCGCTTAAATCTATTGGCCTGGCACAACCTACTGACGAAATAATCGTCAATTTTCCTGGAGCTAATCGACGCTTTGAAAAAATTTCCGAAAACCTTTATAGCGACTACGGCCATCATCCAATCGAGATCGCGGCGACCCTACAGCTAGCTCGCGAAATATCCGATCATGTCGTCCTGGTATACCAGCCACATCAAAATATTCGACAACATGAGATACGTAGTCAATATACTAACCAGTTCGAACTTGCTGAAAAAATATACTGGCTACCAACGTATCTTTCGCGCGAAGATCCAAAGCTATTAACGCTGAAACCAGAAGAACTAATTCAGAATGTCACTAATAAGGATCAGATAATTGTGGCTAATTTTGATAACATGATGTGGAATAATATCCAAGAAGAACGACAAAAAGGTAATTTAGTTTTATGTATGGGGGCTGGCGAAATAGACAACTGGCTACGCAAAAAGCTAGATGAAACTAACTAACACTACAAATCGGCTGGTGCGCTTATACCCAAGGCGTCAGCACTAAGCGGGTCGCCACCGAACGCATCTACGATCTTTACACGCTGTACCTGTTCAGCGTAAAGTGATTTAAAGTCGCTAATAATACCCTTATCTATCTTGCCAGTACCAGAGAAATTCTTGTAATCAATATCGGCTGCGGTTACTTGGGAGCGGACGCTTTTATAGCCGGGGCGACTCAGATCAAGTTGCGCTGCCCCGCTGCCGTTGTACATCGACATGCTAATGGCTACGACGACGGAAGCAATAAATATCGAAAACGAAATGAATAGTAGGAAGCTATGTTTATCTCGAAATGATACCTTATCCAATGTGGCTGGTGTAGTTTGATCATTCATATTATTTTCCTACTCCGACATTTGCAGCCGTGTATTCTTTTTCAAACTTATTTATAGCCGCTTGATACTGATCGATGTGTTGATTTAATTTTAATATGTCAGCGTGAACGCGGTTACGCTCATTACGAGCCGATGTGACCGAGTCGTAGAATGAGACTGGCTGTTTTTGACAATCAATGCCAATAGCCAGCGATAGGTGCTCCTCGTAAGTCTTGTAGTCTACCCTAAAGGTATTGAGAGCAGCATTATAGCCTGACGTAGCGTCAACTAGTTCTTTATTATCAAGTTTATTATTAGAAATACGATCATTAAACCCGTCCATAAGCTTGGTCGAGATTAGCTCGTATACCTGACCCCTGTTAACGCGTAGTAGCGCATCGCTGGCATGCAGCTGGTTTAAGGTATTTTTTGCTGATACGCAATTGCCCAAAATACGATCAATTTGCTGACTAGTCATAGCGGCGTCCTGGGCTGCCACTCTGATCATAGATGCACCGCTAAAAATAACGACTAGCGCCAAACAAATAAGCAATGATTTTTGGGTTATTTTCATTCCATCCTATTATCTAACGCCGAAGCTTATTGGTCAAATGCTAAAAATATATTTAATTAAACTATGGCTTAAGTCGATTGATGTCACGTGGGAAGAGTGTTGCCTCTTTGACGTTATTAAGACCAATGATCTTCTGCGTTAATCGCTCAAGGCCCATACCAAAACCGCCATGGGCTGGAAGTCCATATTGAAAAGCCTGAAGGTAATATTTGAAACCGTCAGCTTCAGGGTCACCGCCAGCGATTTCCTTGAGCTGCTTTAATAGTACTTCGTAACGATTTTCGCGCATGCTAATAGTGGCGATTTCAACACCACGGAAAATTAGATCAGCTCGTTCGGCTATATCGGGATTTTCATCCGATATACGATGATAAAACTTCATTTCGCAGGCTGGCCACTGGGTGACGAAAACTGCTTCGCTGCCAAGTTTCTTTTTAGAATACTCGCATATCCACTTTTCTTCATCGGGTCGCATATCTTTTTCACCAACGCTATTCTGGCCAGTAGCCTTGCTATACAGTTCGTGAATATCGGCAAGGGCTAGTTGTGGAATGCTCTCAGTTAGCTTAACTGGCGTCGCATTCAGCTTAGTTAATTCAGACTTATGTGTTTCCCAAATGCTTGTCGTGACTGACTTTAGTAATCCGCCGACAATTGCTAGTAATTCTTGGAAATCGACAAAACCGATCTCGGCGTCTACATGAATAAACTCGGTCATATGTCGAGTAGTAGCCGATAATTCAGCCCTATAGGTTGGGTTAATTTCGTAGGCTCGTTCGAAAACGCCAACCATAATCTGTTTATAGAACTGGGCGCTTTGCGCTAGGGTAGCCTCTTTGCCAAAATAATCCAACTTGAAGACTTCAGCACCGCCTTCGGTAGCTTCAGGCAAAAGTTTAGGTGAGTTGAACTCTGTAAACTCTAGACTGTGCAAGTACTGACGAATTGACTCTTTGATACCTGCTTGGATTCTAAAAATATTTGCTTCTTGGATATTACGCAAACCAACCACGCGGTTGTCAAACAGGGTATCGAGATTTTCAGATTGATGGCTGAGTGGCTTATCTATTTCGATTGGCGACTCATCCTTTACGGGGACAATTACTTCTACCTTTACATCATGCAACTCAGCGCCACCAGGTGCGCGCTCATCAGCTATAACCATGCCAGTTAGCGCCAAAACAGTTCCTATTTGTAATCCTCGTAACTTTTCAAGTTCATCTTTGTCATCAATTAGTGTCTGAGCTAGGCCGCTACGGTCCCTTAGGGTAATGAAATTCAAACCACCAAGTAGGCGTTTTTTGTGCAACCAGCCATTGACCGTTACAGTCTCGCCAATTTTAGATGCTAATTCTCGAGTTAGTGTTCTTGTCATAATTTTTTCCTTATGACCCATTTTAGCATCGTTATAGAGATATCTCTATAGGGGTCTTGTGCAAATCTAGATGTCTTCGCGTTTTTCTGGATGATTGTTGTGACGGGGATTATGCAATGCGACTTCGCGTAAATTATCATGAGCATCAAATTCATCTGTAATCTTGCGGCCTAATAACGTCTCGATCACATCTTCTAGCGCCAAAAGTCCAACGGTTTCGCGAAACTCGTTCACGACAACAAACAAGTGGTGATGGGTACGTAAGAATGCCGCCAAGGCATGCTGAAGAGTCTGATCTTGGCGTACATAGAATACCTTTGGTTCCATAGCCTTCTCGGCCGTAGTCGAACGTTTAACATCTAAGGTCAGTAAACTTTTCAGATTTAATATACCAATGATATGGTCAATGTCGCCTTTTGTGACTGGCAGACGGCTGTGGCCAGTTTTGTGCAGATCGTCCAGAGTCAGAGGACCGAGAAATTCTGAACTTTTAATGCTGTCGATCACACTACGAGGCGTCATAATAGTACTGACAATTTGATCGCCAAACGATAGGCCATGAACAACTAGTTTCTTCTCATCATTCGTTAAGATGCCCACTGACTCATCAACTAGGTGTTGAAGTTCTGACCGCGAGTTAATATGGCGGTCGTCGATATCGTCACCAACTGACACGTTACGTAAAAATTTGAATAAATATGGTGCTTTTTGGACAAAACGAAGAATGTCTTTCTCTATCCGACTATATAGCCTATGAGCCAAACTTCTTATAAATCCGAATCGGGCGATAGCACCGTATTCAAGGGCTACAAATACCGCTATGCAAACACCAATCAGCCAGCCAAAAGTAACAACACTAAGCAGTACAACAATCACGAGTAATAATGCGACTATTATTCGCTGTAGCGAAACAACATCAACCAATAAGTTTTCACGAGCTAAAATTCGTTTCGCTTCCCTGTCACCAAGTCCAACTCGGCGATTAAGTTCAAAAGCGCTGTATTGACTGCGCGCCGGTCGCATAGCCGTAAAAATTAACAATAGAACAAAAACAAATAATGTGAGTATAGACAAGAAAGTAAACATACCGTCACTATTGTAACCCATTACCTGTCAGGTTTATACTGTCGGCCGATGCTAATGTTTGATATAATTGTCGTAGTAATTATGAGGAGCATTCTTTGAACAAAACAAGTTGGATTATATTTACAGTATTTACAGCCGGAATATTAGCTTTGCTGGTTTTTACCTCAGGCAGCTCTCGGCTCGACGTTAGCAAGGTCGACACAAACGCCATCCAGGTAGCAAATGTCCAGAACGGTAAAATAGCCGATCATGTGTCCGGTAAGATTGGTAGTAAAGTCACCTTAGTGGAATATGGCGACTTCCAGTGCCCACCATGCGCTAGTATCTACCCCAAAATTAAAGCCATTTCTGAACAATATAAGGATCAAATCCAAGTTGTTTTTCGAAACTTTCCAATTGCCACTTCTCATCCAAACGCCAAGGCTGCAGCCGCCACCGCCGAGGCCGCTGGTCTACAGGGGAAATACTGGGAAATGCATGATAAAATCTACGAGCAACAATCCAGTTGGAGTGAGTTACCTGGCAATGAGCGAAACGTATTTTTCGAAGGTCTAGCCAAAGAAATTGGTCTGGATATAACAAAATTCAACAATGACGTCGCAAAAGTCTCGATAACTGACAAGATCAATTACGATTATGCCCTTGGAAAAAAGGCCGGCGTGCAAGGTACTCCTAGCTTTTATTTAAATGGCGTACAGCTAGAGTCGACTACATTCGGTGACGATGCTAAACTCAAGGCCGCTATTAATAGCGAGTTGAAAAAAGCTAACATTGCGCTACCAGCAATCAATTAAACAATAGCTCTTTAGATAGCGAAAACACCCCGGTGCCTTGGGGTGTTTTCTTTTTTGTAAGTCTCAGCTGAGACTTGGATTTTGAGTCAGACGACTCTTACTGTGCGATATACAGTTGCCATTCGGCAGGCACCACATCCACGGCTATCTTTTTGCGCCTTGAAGACACAAATTCGATGGCTATTGGCATGTGATTTATACTCCTTGTACTATGTACAGCCTCACGCGCTTCGACCTTTATAATATAGTTTTGGCGCGAGACACATCATTTACAATATCAAGAATTGCTTGACACGTCAAGACACGCGCTATGTAAATAACGCTTGTGTTACTTATTATATGACAAATCTAAGCAACGCACAAGTACTATCTGCGCTGAAATTAACTTATAATTTAAAGCTGTTATTTATGATCTTGCGACTGTTTCAAAGACTTGAACGATTCAACTTGCAGATTCATTTGTTCGATAAACTTCTCTAATTTATCCTCCTGAAGCAACATGATAACACCTTTTATCGGCGATCCGAGTACATATAACCTGTCACTTGGACTAATCCCCAATTCCTCACGGGCGGTGGCCGGAATGACTACCTGACCTTTAGTGCCGACTGTTGCTGTACCGTATAGTTTTTTATCGTGCATACCTAACATTATATTTAAGTATGAAAAGTATGTCAAATCTAGCTACTAATTGTTACCGTTTTACCAACTAAGCCATCATCGTTAATAACCTTTAGTATATAGCCAGCAACGTCAGCCCGACTTATTTTCGAAAATAAACCGATTGATAGGTCCTGGCTAGATCTATACTTACCTGTTTTTGGGCCATCAACCAGACGAGCTGGATGAATAAGCGTCCAGCTAAGGCCACTCTTTTTAATCATCTCTTCCTGCCTTGGTATATCTGCAAACAGATTCCTTAAGACGGTTTTAATAACCAGTTTTTCAGGTAAGAATATCTGCTGATTTACACCAAACGATGCGATGAATATCAACCGCTTCACCTTGCCGATTTTCATCCCAGATATGATATTGCTCACACCATCCGAGATTATCGTATTCGATCTCCACAGAGCGTCTGATGTTTTATTGCCTAGTAGGCTAATAACTATGTCCTGGCCTTTTATTGCACCTTCTACGTCCTTACGAATGAGGGCATCCCCCTTAATAATGGATAAATTTTTATCCTTTATTGATATCTTGCCTGGATTACGTACGAAAGCGGTTACGTGATGACCGCACTTAAGACTCTGATTGATTAAGTTTATGCCCGTGCCACCGCTGGCTCCGAAAATAAGTATGTTCATTATACCGAAATTATAGCAGAACCGACTGTAACAAGATGTAGAATTTGATTACAAGACCACAGATGCTAAAATGAAGACTCGTGATGCAATTATTCAAAAAAACTATGAGGCATATCGGAGCTTTTGCCTGTGACCAATATTTGGTTATATTTTTTGTATTAGCTGTTGGTATTAAACTATATTTTTTTAACACCTACGTAACAAAGTTGAACTGGTCCGAGAGCCAGTATAACTATGGGATAGTTTGCGGATACCTAAGCTCGGCTGTTATTTTCTCTCCGCTTCTGTTTGTGCGACGGCACAAAAACAAAATTGCTATCATATTAGCCTTTTTGATATCGCTTCTGTTATTTATCGATGCGATTTACTATTCGTATTTTGCGGCTCTGCCCACAGTTGGGTTATTTAGTTCGATTGGTCAAACAAAAGACATAGGGCCGGCGCTTTGGCCTCTTTTCCGTTGGCAATATCTGCTTTACTTCATCGATGTGATATTGATAGTAATAGCTATCAGGCCCTTAGGGCGATTTATCAAAAACTTCAAAGCCAAACATAATCTAAAAAAATCAAATATCAGAATTTCGTGGGGCGTGTTGGCCGTAATCTTAGCGGCATTTTGGATGTCGCTTCTGCCGATGGGAATTGACAAACTAACCGACGTTTTAAATAAGGGCTACGACACTGTCTCAACATCCCAATTCTATGGCGTGCTTATGGCTCATGTAATTGACGTCTACCGATTCATCGATGAAGAAACAACTCACTTATCATCTAGCCAGGAGAAGGCCCTGTCCGACTGGGCTAAGGCCAACAAGCCCGCCCAAACAACGAATAGCTTAACGGCAATGGCTAAAGGCAAAAACGTTATCATGATCCAAGTTGAATCACTTGGTGGATTTGTGATCAATCAGAAAGTAAATGACAGAGAGGTGACACCTAATCTCAATAAACTAGCTCAGATATCGCAATTTTATCCAAATGATCGTTTCCTGTACGGAGCTGGACACACATCTGATACTGATTTTGTAGCCAATTCATCTTATTTCCCACTTTCCGATGCAGCCGTCTTCGTGCGCTATGGTCGAGATGACTTCACTAGCTTGCCCAAGAACCTGATTGCCAAAGGCTATAGTGCCTTTGCCTACCATGGATATAATCGAAATTTCTGGAACCGAGATGTCGCGTTTGAATCCCTAGGATATCAAAAATTTTATGCGGCCAATAATTATCCTAAAGGTGAAAAAATAAATATGGGGCTTAACGATGGAGATTTCCTATCGAAAACCGCCGAATACATTAAAGACCAGCCAAAACCCAGTTTAAGTTATGTCGTCACGCTATCTTCTCATGTACCGTTCTCTATTAGCGACAAAACGAAAGACCTGGGTGTGAACATTAATGATTATCCCGATCAAGTCGGTGGTTACTTGGAGAATATTAATTACACTGATCGAATGTTGGGAAATTTCTTTGCTAAACTTAAATCTGAGGGTCTATACGAAGACTCATTGATATTAGTATACGGCGATCATAACCCAGTATTACCGGCTTTTTCGGCTGGCACAATCGACTACAATCCCGAAACCGTTCAAGGAAAAGAGGTTCCGCTCATTATCAAACTTCCAAACAAGACTGACGGCCAGACTCATGACAATAAAGGCACGCACCTTGATATAATGCCGACCGTTTTGGATTTGCTAGGTGTCAAAACCGACCAATTAATGTTTGGCCAAAGCCTGTTTACCAATAGCGATAAAGCCCTTAGGGTCTGTTCCGACCAATTAGCCGTCTTTTCGGGGCCTAATAATTGTGAGTCAACATTACTGGACGAGAAGACCAAGGCCGGTACAATCATTCGCTATAACCAATTCAATAATCTTAAAAAGTAACTATAAGTGGCCGCCAGTTTAATATCTATTCAGATACTAGCGCAAACGCTCTAGGCTTCAACAATCGGCAGAATGGTTTGACCAAATATCTTTGAGACATTCTCAGTATATTCCGCAATATTGTCCTTGAAATAATGTGGATATACCTTTTGAATTTGCGCGACGATATAATAACCGACCGCCATCATGGCACCATAGTCAGCATCTTTGGGTAGCGGAATATATAACCTGTTCTCAGGCTGACCCCATTTATCATTCTGCTCGCCAAAGCTAATAAATAACTCGTTAGATGGGGCGATAGTTGTTGCGTGAGCTACGTATTCGCTAGTCTCGACATCACGAGCAATATTGCGTCCGAATAATTCGATGAACTTTACTTCTAACATTCGAATGATTCCCGAAAACTTCGGTGGAATTATTAAATAATACTTATCGTACTTCGAAAAGTCGGGAAAATTTAGATTAGCGGTTGATTCAACAATAAACTGCTCAATTGTGGCAGGGTTTTCATCGGTCGCCCCTAATATCATCCCCATATAAGTCGAGGTGTTATAAGTATAAGGCTCGCGGTTTTTAGGAAACACATGTTCACTATCGCCTTGCGATGCGACGAGCTCACTAGCGGCCGATGAGCTAGGTGAGTTAGTGATAAGTGTGACTGACTTGCCAAGGGCGCGGGCAGCACGAGCAATGATTGGAGCGTGCTTTTCACCTGACGCAGATATTAATACCACCCCGTCTATTTCGGTAATGTTCTTGAGTTTTTCCTCAAAATTACTTTCCGAGGCAAAAATGGCGTCAACCTTTTCGAAAATAATGCGACCAGTCGCCTCGGCGTTGCCAGAGCCAACCACAAGCGGATGCTTATAGGCGGATATATCGATCCTCGGTAAGGATTTTTGCTGGAAAAGATCAAGAGCTGCCAAAACTACGACATCCAGGTTAGGAATGTTATTTAATCCGAAGTTTTCAAGTGTAGTAATATTAGTCATGATTAAAATTATAGGTACATGTCATAAAGATAGCAACCGCGATAATTAGAATAGATTTAGGCAATGAACGTCTTTCCGTCGCCATAACCCGCTAAGGGGTAGAAAAATAACATAAATAGTTATAAGCTTTAGTGAGTTATGATAGAAAATATACTTGCAGAGATAGCCATAATTGTTGGAGTAGGGATACTATTGTCTGGTATAGCAAGGCTGCTAAAGCAACCGCTTATAATTGGGTATATCGCCACTGGCGTCTTGCTCGGTCCGAGTTTATTAAATGTAGTCAAAACGTCCGATGCAATCGCCTCTTTCGCTCAGCTAGGTATTGTGGTTTTGTTATTTACGGTAGGCCTTAGTCTTAGTCCAAAGGTCTTTAGGCAAGTAGGAAAAGCCTCGTTAATAACTGGTGCCGGACAAATAATACTAACCACCCTACTTGGGTTCGCCATCAGTAATTCATTGGGCTACTCGATGATTGTCTCTGTTTATATAGCCGCCGCCCTCACGTTCAGTAGCACCATCATTGTCATGAAAACCCTGTCTGATAAAGGTGACGGCGAAGCACTCTACGGCAGAATATCCATCGGAATATTATTAGTTCAAGACGTTGTTATTATGATCGTGCTGGCTATGGTATCTTCACTCTCCTCCGGGGCGGCCGGCAGTTCAATATCGCTACTAGACCTCGGGGCTATTTTGGCTATTATTATATTGCTAATCCCCCTATCTATATATGTAATGCCCGCCATCATGAAGAAAGTTGCTAAATCACAAGAATACTTGATGCTATTTTCACTGGGCTGGTGCTTGTTATTAGCCGTGATTTTCCATAAGTTAAAGTTTTCGATGGAAATAGGAGCTCTTCTCGCTGGCGTGACATTATCATTATCGCCATACAGGCATGAGATAGTATCAAAAATGAAACCACTACGAGACTTCTTTATATTCTTGTTCTTCATTTCACTTGGATCGCAAATGGTTATCGCTAACTTAGGTGCCAATATAGTCCCTATCTTAATATTCTCCGCCTTCGTACTAATTGGTAAGCCTATTATTGTCTACGTTATTATGAACCTATTGGGATACACCAAGAAAAGCAGCTTATTCGCTGGCCTCGCTCTTGCTCAAATTAGTGAATTCTCATTAATACTTCTCGCGATGGGTGTAAAGTTTGGACAATTGTCACCCGACGTGCTGTCTCTAGTCACTATCGTAGGCCTAATAACTATAGCCGGCTCAACATATTTAACTATGCACGCAGAAGGAATATTCTCTCTAATATCTAGAATTTTGCCCACCCTCAATAAGAAAAGCAGCGCTAGGCTTATAAAAGGCGCTGGTGGTTTAAGGAAAAGTGAAGTTGTCATTTTTGGATTTGATAAAATCGGTTTTAGCTTATTAAAATCATTTAAAAAAATTGGCAAAAAATATCTGGTAGTCGACTACAACCCTGACGTAATCAAGTATCTAGAAGCTACAAAAGTTAATTGTGTTTACGGAGATGCTGAGAGTGATGATTTATTATACGACCTAAGTTTGTCTAAAAAGAAAATGGTTGTTTCGACCATACCCGTATACGAAATAAACTCGCTTATTCTAAAAAACATCAGGGAGTACAGTGACGAAACGATCGTAATTTTGGTTTCTAACAGTATCGAGGATTCGCTAAAACTATACGACCAGGGAGCAAACTACGTAATCATACCCCGCTTCTTGGGCGGTGAGTATGCCTCAAAGCTTATCGAAAAATATGAATTCGACTTGGGCCTATTTACAAAAGCTAAGGCTAAACATATAAATAACCTTGGCGATCGTAAGTCCATAAATCACTTCTTGTAATCCCTATTTGGTCATTCCGATTCTAGCAAAGCCAAAGAATATCGACCCAAAGATAATGATCATTAAGATTGGCGCCAATATAGATACCCAGTTTCGCTTACCCGGCCTAAAATAACGTAGCGTTAATGAGTTAGCAACTACCGAAACAGAACTTAGGGCCATAGCGAGTCCAGCAAGCTCAGGCTTTAATACCAAGCCAACACCTGCAAATATCCTAGCGGCGATTGGTATACCCACTACGTTATAGACCAAAGCAAAGAACAGGTTTTGTTTAATCTTATCAACCGTTTCTCTAGACAACTGGATAGCGGTAATAACGTCCGACAAATCGTTCTTCACTAACACGATTCCGCTCGTTTCCATCGCAATATCGGTTCCATTGCCCATGGCAATACCCAGATCAGACTGAGCTAATGCCGGAGCGTCATTTATGCCATCACCGACCATTGCAACACACAAGCCGCTTTCCTGTAGCTCTTTGATTTTGGCAGCCTTGTCTTGCGGCAAGACTTCAGCTAACACATTCTTTATACCTAATTCGTTGGCAATAGCATTTGCGGTTCGTTTGTTATCGCCGGTAATCATATAGACTGCTAACCCCATCTTAGACAGAGTTTTAACCACATCTGCTGAGTTGGGTTTTAGTGTATCGGCAACTGCAATTATCCCAAGAACTGTTTTACCGTCTGACAATAACATTGCCGTCTTACCGTGGTCTTCCAGCGATTCCAACCGCTTACTCACCAGCCCTAAAGCCTTCTCGTCAATCTTTTCTGATAACAACAACTTATTACCAAAATAATATTTATTACCTTCGATCGAGCCTACAATCCCCTTGCCCGATATAGACTGAAATCCATTAACTGAAAGCTTCGATAACTCTTGACCTTCAGCTGCGACAACAATAGACCTAGCTAGCGGGTGTTCACTGTCTCGCTCTAGCGATGCGACGATTTGGAGTATCTGACTTTTCTTATGATCACTCAAACTAATAACGTCCGTGACGACTGGTTTGCCATATGTTAATGTGCCGGTTTTATCAAAAACAATAGCGTTGACTCGTCGTGCGGCTTCAAGCGGCTCGCCGCCTTTTACTAAAACGCCAGCAGAAGCGCCCTTGCCAGTCCCGACCATAATAGCCGTCGGTGTCGCTAAACCTAGGGCACAAGGGCAGGCAATGACCAATACGGCCGTAAACGCCATCAAAGCAAATGAGAAACTGCTACCAAGTATAAAAAACCAGATAAGGAAGGTTAGTATGGCAAAAATAATCACAGCCGGTACAAACCAGTTTGAAATTTTATCCGCTAAAGCTTGAATCGGTGCTTTAGAGTTCTGAGCCTCATCCACCATCCTGATGATTTGAGATAGCATAGTCTCACTGCCGACATGAGTCACGCTAAATTCGAAGCTACCGGTTTGATTGATTGTCGCGCCTATGACCGAGTCGCCTTTTTGTTTGTTTACCGGCATGCTCTCGCCGGTGACCATTGACTCATCAACATTTGAGTTGCCTTTTACGATTTTACCGTCAAGCGGTACGGCTTCTCCAGGTCGAACTAATAATATATCGCCATGTTTTACTTGATCAATCGCCTTATCAACTATTTCACCATTTATTACTACATGCGCCGACTTAGCCTGCAGGTTCATTAATTTACGGATTGCTTCGCTAGACTTACTTTTCGCCCTGGACTCCAGCCATTTACCGAGTAATACGAAAGTTATTAAAAATGCCGATGTCTCAAAATAAAGCTCGGGAATTTTTTCACCATTTACTCCCAGCAGGCTAGCATTATGAATAACATACACAATATAAAATACTACGCTATAAAAGTAGGCAGCCGAGGTACCGATTGCAACTAGGCTATCCATATTAAAACTTTTAGTTTTAAGTCCGGACCACATCCCCTTGTAGAATCCAGCGCCTAGATAAAATTGGACGATTGTTGCCAATATCAGTGAAATAATGCCCATATATGGCATTAGTAACTCAGACCCTGGAAGCCATTTAAAGAAATCCGCAGCCATGAAATACGCAAGCGGTAAGCTCAGCGCTAAACCAGTCAAGAATTTGTTTTTGTATAATTTATCGCCGCCACCGTGATTCATATGATTATGCGGATTGCTCGCGTCAATTACACTTGCCGTATAACCAGATTTTTTAACTGCGGCGATAAGGTCGTCTAAATGAACATCGTCTTGGTGCTCCACACTGGCTTTTTCGCTGGCAAAATTAACCATTGCATCATTTACTCCAGTGACTTTTTTTAGTTCACGCTGTATGACACTAGCACAAGAGCTACAGTGCATACCTTCAATCGATAATTGTGATTTTGCCATTATTCAGACTTCCTTTCAGTCGCAGTTATAGTGCCTCGGACAATACCCATAGCACAGGTAATACTATAGATACCCGGTTTTTCTACTTTAAAAGGAAGCGCCATCATCCCCTTCGAAATCAGACGTGGCGTATCGTAAAGTCCCGGTATCATTATTGTACTCATGCAGCCCTCGCCGTCGCCTTTGGCCTCAACCGATAAGACATAGGACTTTCCCACCTCAACTTCAAATGTTTTCGGAGAAATATCTTGTGAGCTCTGACCTGGCGTAAAGACGGTATTCAGCACGATTGCGTTCTTGTCGATAGGAGCAGAGGTCGAACCAGACGATGGTTGACTTGGCAGCGAGAACCTATAGCCTGTTAGATTAAGGCCATTACTAATATTATAAAAGGCCAATAAAACTACTAGCGCGCCAGCAAACCTGAAGAATATTTTTGCAAAATTGCCTTTCACAATCGAGGTCAGTCCGCCTACGCCCAGTAAGCCCGGTGCCGTACCTATGGCAAATAGGCCCATGACGATTGAACCGATCACAAAGTTGCCACTACCTATCGCCACCAGCTGCATAGCCTGGGTAAAACCACACGGTAAAAAGAAAGTCAGGCCACCGAGCGCCATGGCATTTTTATGGCTATACTCCTTTTGCTTTTGTTGGTTAATGCCGATGAATTTGGCGAGTCCAGCTGGCAAGGTTATACCTTTGTTAGCTAACTTCGGGAAAAGCTCAGTTAACTGAAGCCCCAAAGTCAACATCACCAGACCAATGGCTATCGTCAGTAGTCCCGTTATTGAGCTATTCAGTCTAAAAAACGAACCGAATAGACCGATAAATCCGCCCAATACAAAGAAGGCTAAAATGCGTCCTAGATTAAAAAACAAATGAGGTTTGAACCTCTGGATTGGCGTAGCCGACTGGTGCTTTTCGGCATAACGCGCCGACAAACCGAGTATCAATCCACCAACGAGAGCCATACAAGTTGAAAAGCCTGCCGTTACGCCAACCGCTAACGCCATGGCGCCTTTATTGTCGCTAAGGCCACCTATATTAAGACCATTAAATCCAATATTTTTAAGTAGCAGCAAAATAATAACTATCCAAGCAAGACTAAAGACGAATTGAGTATATACCGCTTTATCACGACTAAATAGAGTCTTCTTATCCAAACCTACAATATATCCAGCTTTATCAATGGCACGTTCAATTTGCACATCAGATGGCTCGTCCAGGTATCTAATTGTGGCAGCGTTGGCCTTCAAACTAACACTAGCCGAATCGACACCGGGTATCTTGCTTAATTCATCCGCCACCATAACAGTGCATGATTTGCAGTGCATGCCCTTAATCGGTATTGTTTTACTTCGTAGTCCCATATTCTATTTAACCCCGCCCTATTTATTAAATAACTTCGTTACGGTCAATATCTCTTCGGTCATTCTAGCCTTGGTTTTTTCATCATTTGACTTCATCGCTGATTCAAAACAAGCTTTTAAGTGGTCTTCCATTAGCATCTGGTGCGCTGACTTTAGCAGTCCAATGACCGCAAGGTTTTGCTGCATGATATCAATACAGTAAGCATCATCCTCAAGCATTTTTTGAATACGTGCCAGATGAGTCTGAGCCTTCTTGAGATTAATCAATGTTTTATTCCTATTTTGATGATCAGTGTGAATATGCGCCATAAATTACTCCTTATTTGAACTTTATTATACCTGTACCCATGGTATAGGTCAAGTTAATTGTGGTATAATAGATTCATAAACGAAAGGTATATATTATGATGGGATATGAAGATTATCAAACTATGATGGGTGGATCCGGCTGGGGCGTAGCTCCATTTATGTGGCTAATTTCCCTGCTTTCTATTGCCGTTCTCGTATTGGCTATGGTTGCTTTACTAAAATATATTAATAAAAAATAACTTGTCATATTACACCAGTCTAGTCTATGGCCTTTAACCATTACGCAAAAATTAAATCCATTTTACAGCAACAACCAGAGGGTTGGTACATTAAAGTCATACATATGCCGACAACCGCCAAGACTTTTAGCGGTGATACTAAAAATTATGAATACTATTACAGAATCTATGACCGCAACAATGAACCTATTAAGTATTGTAAGTTTCAACAGTTAGATCTATTATCTAGGATACTTCACATTCCAACGCAAGATTTACCAGTTATTGAATAGACGATCGAGGTCTATTAATGTCCGGCTTCGACACCATACTGATCATCGTGACCCGGTTTAAACAATATCCAAAAGGCAATTCCGGCAACAGCGATAGTAACACTACCGACTAGTACGGGCATGTTGCTATCAACGGCAGCTACGGCAACGTAACCAGCTATAACCGCTGGTATTGCCTGAGCCAAGGCCATAATGCTCGCATTGATGCCAAGTGACTCGCCCTGCACATCCCGCGGGCTTATACGACTAATGAGTGAGGAATTAAAAGCCATAGTTAATCCGTTACCTAGCGCCAAGAACGGAGGTATTAAAAATAACCACCTTGGCTCACCTGCCGGTATCAAGAAATATCCCAAAAGAGAGATAGCGCTTATAAATATACTCACTCTTAGCACACTGTAATCCTTGAACTTTTTAGCTATCAAACCCGTTAAACCGCCCTGTACAATCGCAATCCAAAGTCCTATATAAGCGAAATAGTCACCGGTATTACCAGGCTTAAAATTAAACTTTTGCGCCAAGACGATTGCGAAGAAAGTCGTAAAGAACGTAAAACCAGCCGTAAACAAAAAACTAGTAGGCATGACGCTTCTAATGCCCGGCTTAGAGAATGCTGCCACGATATTTTTGAATGGACGAGTCACTTCGATGCGAGCTTTTTTTGCGAGCTTTAGAGTCTCTGGCAGAAACGCTAGAATCAATAGTACATTAAAGAAGCTCAGTAGCGCGGTGAAATAAAATGGCGTTTGAGCACCAAACCAACTCACGATGTTTGGGTCAGCTAATTTGCCGCCAACATACGGACCAAGGATAAATCCCAGTCCAAAGGCCATACCAATAAAACCGAAATTCCTTGCACGATTCTTGGCGGTGCTAATGTCGGCGATGCCGGCCTGGGCAACTGATATATTGCCGCCAGTTATGCCATCTAACATTCTAGAGGCAAACAAGAGCGGGATATTTCGCATAGCGATGCCGGTTGCAAATAGTAAATACCCAAGCACTGTTCCCGAAATTGAGGCCGCTAAAACTTTTTTTCGACCAAAACGATCCGCTAACTGGCCCAGAATTGGAGCTGCAAAAAATTGCGCTAATGGATAAGTTGCGCTAAGCCAACCAAACAAGATAAAACCTTGTTGGATTGTCCAGCCAGTTGGCAAAATTGAATCTGGTGAATGTGGCAGAATCAAAAGTGGGAAAACTGGAATCAAAATTCCAACTCCCAACATATCTATAAAAATTGTTAAAAATAATGCTAGTAACGGGCTGCCCTTAAAAAACGATTTGATTTTGTTCATATACAGTTATTATAGCAGTTAAGTCCTATTCCGAGGCGCGTGACGGGCTTTCTGGCTCAGCCTAATGGTCTTGATTCATCTAGTAGATCAATGGCAATTTCGAGAGCCTCCCTGGCGTCATCAAATGTAAGTTTTGCACTCGCCTCATCTATAACGAGCCAGACATTTTCAAACTTTTCATAAGTTTCCCTGTGTGGTGTGGGTGGCTTATCATCAACAAGTTCCATTAGATAGTAATCAACAGTACTAATATAATGATTACCATCCCTATCAAATTCATGTGTCCAAGATTTTATTGGGGATATAATACTTGCCCTGTAACCAGTTTCTTCGAAGACTTCCCTTACTGCAGCCTGTTCACTTGTCTCGCCATTTTGTATGCCGCCCTTAGGGAAACAGACGTATTCATGCGTCGTCCACGAAATCGCCAGCACCTTGCCTTCATGGATTATCAAACCGCCTGCTAAATGTCTTTTTATCATAGCTGTCAGTATATATTAAAAAACTTAGCTATACCGAATTAACTGGCTTGCTAGTTTTATCCGCCACCGGAACCCACAGTTTAAGTTTTCTGTCTAATTTCTCAAGCATTTCCGTAGGAACGATTGGGTTTTTACGTATAGCATGGGTCGCAGGGTTACCTTCGGGGTATGGGACTAGATCGAAACCCAAACTATTCAAGTCAGTCTTTTTTACACGATACATATCCATATCACCACTCAAATATCCGTAAAAGACTTCCGATGAGGGATTCTCATGCATCTGATCAGTGCCATTCCACAAATCTATACTTCTAGTAGCATCAGGGTCCTGGCGCAGGTTTCCCATCAAACCCTTCTCGATGACCGACTCTGGTTCTGCCCTCGAACCATGGTAAAGATACTCTTCTGGGTCTTTAAGTTTCTCCGCATATCCGCCCATCTCAACGACTTTTCGAGCCCTCTCTATAGCAATATTCTTTTCCTCGCGCTGATTAGCTATCTCAGACGACCTCGTGTCAAGTTCCTGTTGTAAACTCTGCTTCCTAGAAGCTACCTCGCTGTGGGGATCTGTGTCGAACATGAATTCTGCAGCATCCTGTGGGGTTAGGCCCTCTCGTCGAGTGGCACCGTATAGTCTAACTACCCAATCGGTGATGTCTTTCGAAGTCATGTCTGGGTTATTCTCGATCTCGTACCTGCGCATCTTAGAGACGTTTTCTCTATCTGCCTCAGAATCTGAGGTTAAAGTAGGCACATCGGATTTATTTAATAATTGTTCGCTCATGTTTGTTTTTAGATTAAGTACTATAATATTGTAACATACATGACAGTAAGTGTCAATGTAAATACAATACTGGCGCTAAGTTGCAATCTTACATAATGGTTCGGAAACAAGCAAATCCATTAGCGAAAATACTTACTGGATAATTTGTAACATATAATCTTTGCTCAGCATACAGGTCGCGACTATTAAAGTAACGGTCGGCCCAAACTATAAATAGCTGCCAAATCTCATGAAATGGCAGGTATAACCTCCAGGATATTTTTGTAGATAATCCTGGTGGTAGTCTTCTGCTAAATAAAACTTCTTGAATGGTTCTAGCGCAGTAACCACGTTATTTTCCCATCTACCAGACTTATTGACTAATTCGATGAACTCTTCTGCTTTTTCTTTTTCTTCTTCGTTATCATAAAAAATAACGGAGCGGTATGATGCGCCTGAATCATTTCCTTGGCGATTTAGAGTAGTAGGATTATGTATTTGAAAAAAGAAGTCTAAGATTTTTGTTAATGAAGTCTTTTTCGTGTCATACTCTATTTCTAAAACCTCAGCATGGCCTTCGTGATTTTCGTAAGTTGGGTCTTTTACGTTCCCGCCAGAATATCCGACTCGAGTTTGGCTTACCCCGGGCATTTTTCTAAAGAGCTCTTGCATGCCCCAGAAACAACCCCCACCCAAATATATCTTCTTAATCATCGCTTGGACCCTGTGTGAACTCCATTGAAACCGAGTTAACGCAGTATCTGGTATTCTTATCTGTTAGCTGCTCGCCAGTAAAAACTTGCCCCAAATGCCCGCCACATTTTGCGCAGGAAATCTCTGTCCTAATTCCATCTTCATCAATGGTTTTTATTGTTGCTCCTTTAATTTCGTCGTCAAAACTCGGCCAACCGCAGCTTGATTCAAATTTGTCTTTTGAGCTGTACAATTCTGCTCCACACTGCCTGCATTTATATACCCCGGCGGCTTGATTATCTGTATATTTACCTGAAAAAGGCGCCTCTGTACCTTTTTCTAAAATTACGCGTTTTTCTTCTGGGGTTAACTCTTTCATACTCTAATTATAACAAAAAATAAGTAGTGTGAATGCTTACTGGATAGTCTGTAAAACATATGATATTTGCTGAATAATCTTAAATTTCAATCTGTATAATTTGCGACTGCAACGGAACGAAACCGCGCTTTGCGTCAGGTTTTATTGTCTGTAAACCACGTCGACTATTCAATTCGCTAAGAATTCCTGCAATCACCATACCGTGTGAGAAAATAATCTCGTAATCAAACGAGCCGTTTTTTATATTTTCAATAATTTGTCGCGCTCGAGCCAATTCCTGTTCCGGTAACCATCCATCATCAACATGCTTCTGAATAACATTTACACCAGCCAGTTCGTCGGACTTATAAATTTCTGATTCGTTAATAATTTCAATCCCATCGATGGCTCGAAATCCTAGTTCTTTAGCTGTTTGATAAGTCCGATAATATTCCGATACTGCTACTGGTCGACTATACTCATCGGGATTGATTCCATATTTTTCAATCAGTTCTTTTCGAGCATTAGGTATTTGATTATTCAATGCGTTATCAGTCAAGGGAGCTTCGAAATTTCCAAAAGCAACATCGCCTATATTCGCAGTAGACTCGGCATGCCTAATAAGAAGTATTTTGGTCATACATATAATATATCAGAACTAATAAAAACGAGCCCACAGGCTCATCTTTATTTGGCTCAACATCCAAGTCTTTAACCTTTCGGATGATGATATAATTAATTCAATGAAATTGATAACACTTAATGTATGGCAAGGTCGCCTAGAAAGAGTCTTGCTGGGGCACTTGGAAACCCTAGGTATAGTCTTTGCATGTATACAGGAAGCTGTCAACTGTGAAGGTCAATCTGGGGGCCTAGCTAGCTCATATCAAAAAATCGGAAATAGCCTGAAGCTAGACCAACAATTCTTTTCGCCTTTATCGTCTATGAAGTTGGGTAGCAAAAATATAAAGTTTGGGAATGTGACTTACTCCAATATCCCATTCTCTGAAACAAATACGTTTTTTACTCGTGGTTCATATAAAGAGGACTTCGATATTAATGTTGATGATTACAATATTCGTGCGTTTCAACACGTGCTAGTCGAGTTTGAAGGTAAAAAGCTAAATATCCTGAACCATCATGGACACCATATTAATGCGCACAAGCTCGGCGATAAGGAAACTATGCGTCAAGTTGTGCAAATTGCCAATTATATAAAAAAGCTTGATGGCGCAGTGATCCTGTGCGGAGATTTTAATCTTGAGCCTAGAAGCGAGTCTATCAAGTACCTTGATGGCATTTTGCATAATCTATCCGTAGGGCACTCACTGAAAACGACACGCTCCCTTCTAACTTCTAAGAAAGAAGTGTGCGATTATATTTTTGTAAATGATGATATCGTCGTTAAAGATTTCTACATGGATGAAACAATTATTTCTGATCATAATTCACTTATTTTAGATTTTAATATTAAATAAAACGAACACCTGAATTTTAACTATAAAAGAAGCCCAGTAGCATAAGTGCTTATTGGACTTCTTGTCACATATATACTCCTGGCTCAGTATACAGGTCTTGAACTAAAATAGAGCGCCTTACGAGCGCTCTATTTTTTGGTTTCTTGGATGCTCTAAATTTGAGCAATTATCCAAGCACATCCCGCAAGCGAAAGCAAAAATATGCTTAGTCCCACGGGAGAACCCCAGCTGAACCATGAACCCCAAGATCGCCAATGCTTCTTGGACCGCTCATACCATTCGATCTGTTCGTTTTCTGTCATTTTTGACATAAATCGACTCCTTATTAGGTTAATAGAGAGCCTCTATGTATATGTATGCCAGTAAATAGTTATTCTTAGAGACAAAGAGCTATTCGTTAATCTGGACTTACCAACATTGTCATTATAACAAAAAATCCAGTAGCGTGAATGCTTACTGGATGGTCTGTAAAATATATGATCTTGGCTCAGCACACCGGTCTTGATTCTACGCAATAACACGACTGTTTTTTGTGAACCATTCAGCAAACTGCTTCCAGTGCTCCAGGCTTTCACCTGCCGAAGCAATATCACCCTGAGCTAATTGCTCAGCCATTGTTTTATCGCCATATAAAATGACGGCTCGTTCAAATGACTCACTTTCGTCAATTCGACCACGGGCTTCGTTAATAAACTTGCCTTCGTATGTAGAGACAAAATGTTGCAATTCTTCACCATCAAAATAAGCTACGTGCTCATGACAATAAATAGTCTTGTCTTCGTGGCGGGCCATCAGTGCTAGCCAATCTTCAGTATCAAACCATGACGAAATATTTTTCATATATCCGCCAGGGAATCCACCAAGCGCTGGGATTTCCCAGCTGGTGTCTGAAACGACAACTGGTGCATGAGTAACCTCAAATGCCGCTCTAACTTTTGATTTTGTAATCTCTGCAGGATCATTATGTTGTATTTCATCAATGTCAATTTTGATAGCTTTGACATTGATATCGTAAGTTGATAGCGTATTATTCGCTTCTTCAATTTTTCGTGAATTGCCTGTTGCGAAAAGAATTTCTTTCATAGCTATAAGTATAGCAGGGTGAAAGGTCTCGAACAGCAAACCTCATGCTAGAACTGAGGTTTGTCGGTCTAGAACCACTTTTACAGAGCTGAGTTCCAGTGTCCAGCCACTCTTTTAAAACATCTGGGCTTACCAATTTTAGGACTTTAGAAAACAGCGACTTTAACAGAGACAAACAAAGACCGGTCACTAGAACCGGTCAGCGTTTTTAGAATGATAATTTTGGCTCAGCACAACGGTCACGGACTTAGTCTAACTAATTTTTCTGGTGTATCTCCACAATGCAGCAAAACTTAACAAGACAACGATAGACACCATGACCATCGGAGGGAGCGTTTTAACAGAACCCTGTATAGTCATCATAATCATTGCAGCAACTATGCTAAGACCCATCAAAACCGAGAATGTTAGCCAAGGAGCAAGAAAAAACAGCCCATTGGACTTATTTTTTAGGGCATAGTAGCCTGTAAGTAAAAATCCCGGAAGCACTATCGCTAAATCAATAACATGGATCGGATTAACCCATAAACCAGCATCCTGTATGCTCTGAGGAACATTACCGGCAATCAAAGCTGGAATAATTTCGCTAAGCCAAAGCAACCCGAACAAGGCTCCAATAGCCATGATTGTATAGGCTGCATAATTTCTTACAGACAAGCCTGGATACTTACTTTCACGACTTCGAATGTCCCCAATGGTCAATAGAACGGCATATGATCCAAGTCCAAGTATTGCTACATATACCAAAAATAACACATTAAAATGAACGGCAACTGCGTAAACTATATACGCATAAATCAAATACAGGAGCGTGCCCAACCACAGAAGTGCCGCCTTGAACGAACCTTTATAGTACATATACCCGCAGACTAGCAAAATTGGCACCGCCAATAAGTTACCCAGGTCCTGACCCTTTGCTTGCGTGGCCCAGTTCAAAGTCTCTTTACTGTATATACTTGGATCTAACAGACCATAGAGGCTAGCTACTACCACCAACACCGATATTAATAACGACCATATAATTACTGACTTTAGCACTTTTTGTTTATTCATATTTTCCTAGTTTACACTTTGACGAAATATAGCGCAACATAACCGCTAAGGGGCCGCATTATTTGCCACACAACTCTTCCTCTAAGTGCTAATATAGTAAAGTTATGAATATTTTTGGTTTACTAGCAGCTACAATCGCTTTTATCTCAATTATTCCATACTCCGTGGATGCAATGGCTGGAAAGACACGGCCTCATCGAACCACTTGGTTACTGCTTAGCCTGCTTAGCATAGGTTTTGTATACGGGCAGATAGCATCTAAATCATATGGAGGCGGATTATATTTAAGTATCGCTCAAATGATCGCCGTAATGTTTGTCTTTGTACTGTCAATTAAATATGGAGAAGGTGGCATTAAATCTTTCGAAATAGTACTTTTAATGATGGCTGTTGTAAGTCTGGGTATTGGATTGCTCCAAAAACAAGGTACCACTACACTTTATATTAATATATTTACTGGCTTAATAGCCTATTTACCAACCTTCATTAAAACATGGGATAGACCAGGTTCAGAAACCCTGATTACTTGGTGGCTGGGGGTGCTTGGGGCAATGTTAGGCTTGGTCGGATCTATCGGTGCGCCAACTAGTTCAATAATTTACCTAGGTTACGTACTTTCAGTTAACCTTGGTGTAGCAGTAATTATTGTCATGCGACGACCCGTGCATATTAACAGACTTGCTGCTGTCGAGGTAAACGAAGACTAAGATATAGTGGTACCGCTAGTGCCGTCTACGGCTGATTGAACTTTATCAAGAGAAGCAACAATTGCCTTTCTGTGACCCCGTCGTTTTTCAACAAAAGCTAATGAGGCAAGCACTTTTGGAAGCATGCTTCCACTGGCAAACTCGTTTGATTCACAATATTTGCGCATCTCTTCAACCGTAGCTTCGTGTATAGCTTCCTCAGCAGGTGTTTCGAAATGAATTGTCACAGCGTCTACAGACGTGAGTATCAGCAACAAATCCGCATCAATCATATCAGCCAAAACAGATGCGCTCATGTCTTTATCTATAACCGCAGGGATACCCAGTAGACCATTTTCGGTTTCAATTACTGGCACGCCGCCGCCGCCCGCTGCTATGACAAGATAATTATCTTTTATGAGCGACTCAATAACTGGTTTTTCAACAATTGATTTAGGCATTGGCGATGGCACAATTCGCCGCCATCCTCTCCCAGAATCTTCCTTTACGATAAAATTGCGCACTTCTGCAGCCGATCGGGCCTCTTCTTCAGTTTCATAAAAAGGACCAATTGGCTTAGACGGATTACTAAATGCCAGATCACCAACATCAACAATCACCTGCGTTACAATTGATGCAACAGGTGTTTCATTGCCCGTCAAGCGTAGCTCATTGCCGATAGCTTGTTGTAGCCAGTACCCTATTGAGCCCTGGCTCATAGCAACACAACTGTCTAGCGGTAAGGTTGGTGCTTCGTCTGCACTAAATGCCTCTTCATGTAGCAAAATGTCGCCCACCTGTGGGCCATTGCCGTGCACGATGACAACCTGGTGTCCCTGAGTAATAAGCGACACAAGCTGTCGAGCGGTTTCTGCAGCAACTTTGATTTGTGATTCAGCGCTAGCTTCGCCCTTCTTTTGAAGGGCGTTGCCACCGAGAGCTATAACAATTCTACTTAAAGCCATAGACGAACTAAATTACTATTTGACCATTTACTATTTTGTAGATTGCGAGCACACAAACTGCGACAAGAGCTAAAGCAATAATCAATTCAACTATCGTGAATGGCATCTTCTTTGCGCGTAAACGTGTCCATGTATATACCAAGACTCCAGGTGCATATACAACTGCTGTTAGTAACAAATAATCAAGACCAGCGGCATACACAAGCCATAGCGCATAAACACTAGCGATCAAACCAGCAACAATATTCATAGCCCTGCGTGATGTTCCTTTTTTCTCCTGCAAGGAATACTTAACTTGGTAAAATGCAGTAAATGCATAAGGTATCAAGATTGTTGTCGTAGCAAGCGAGAAGGCAAACACATAAGCCGATTCACTAATAAGGAAAGTAAATATAAACGCCTGTACAAGTAGGTTTGTGACCAACAAGGCAACATATGGAGTGCCTTTTTTATTTTCTTTTTTGAAAATAGCTGGGAATGTGCCACTTAGTGCAGCCTGATATGGAAGTTCGAATGCGAACATTGTCCAAGCCAACCATGCACCGGCAATAGATATGATCACGCCAATATTAACAAGTGCTGCGCCCCAAGGACCAACAACTGACTCTAGTAGTGAGGCCATAGCTGGTTGACCAAGTGCTGCTAATTCTGGACGACTTTTTAGTCCAAGCGATAGTACAGAAACCAATAAGTAAATTGCAAGAACTGTAAAGAGTCCAAGGAAAGTCGCTTTACCAACATCGCTACGCTTCTTTGCGCGACCAGAAAATATGACTGCCCCTTCAATACCGATAAATACCCAAACTGTGACAAGCATCGTGCTTCGAACTTGCTCTAATATACTTCCAAGCTCAAATCCTTTTGAAGCCGTGCCCCAAATATCTAACGTAAAGATGTCTAGTTTAAAAGCCAGGTAAGCAGCAAATATGAAGATTAGTATTGGAATGATCTTTGCTGCCGTTACTATTACATTTGTAAAGCTGGCTGATTTTACGCCGCGCAGGATTAGGAAATGTCCTAGCCACAAAACAACTGATGCACCGATAACCGAGGCCAAGTTTTGCCCACCGTTGAATATATTGAAAAAGTATCCAAGCGAGCTAAACATCAGCGTAGCGTATGCTACATTACCAACCCAGGCCGAGATCCAATATCCCCAGGCCGAGTTGAAGCCCATAAACTTGCCAAATCCGGCCTCTGCATAACTAAAAATACCAGCATCAAGGTCTGGCCTTTTTTTATTAAGATTTCGAAAACAAAGTACCAAAAATAGCATACCAAAACCAGTAATAGCCCATCCAATAAGAATAGCCACTAGTGATGCTTCGGCTGATATATTGCTCATTAAGTTAAAGATGCCGCTACCAATAATGGAGCCGATCACTAACGCTGTGAGCGGTAGCAATCCAAGCATCTTTCTTTCTTTCTTAATGGTCATATTATTTCGTCCCCCCTTTTTTATTTATTTATAACATCAACGCCATTACGGCTTTTATAGTATGCATGCGGTTTTCCGCTTCATCAAACACAATACTTCCCGAACTACGGAAGACTTCATCGGTGACCTCCATCTCTATTAATCCGTATTGATCGTGAATCTTTTGTGATGTATCTGTTTGCAAATCATGGAATGCAGGCAGGCAGTGCATGAATTTTACATCTGGATTACCTGTTTTTTGCATCATATCCATATTAACTTGGTAATTTTTAAGTAGAGCAATTCGCTCCTGATATTTGTCCTCTTCTCCCATTGAAACCCAGACGTCTGTGTAAATTGCTTGTGCGCCCTTAAGCGCTTCATCGTGATTATCTGTAATAATAATATTGGCACCATTTTCGGCTGCTAGTCTATTCGCTTCATCGATAATTTTTTGCTCGGGATGTAATTCTTGTGGTGCTAGAATACGAAAATCAAGACCCATCTGAGCTGAGCCTAGCAACAGGCTATTAGCCATATTATTGCGACCATCACCAACAAAAACTAACTTTAGGCCACGCAAATCACCGATATGCTCTTCGAGTGTCATAAAATCAGCTAGTATTTGTGTTGGATGAAACTCGTCAGTTAGTCCATTCCATACCGGAACTCCAGAAAACTGCGCTAGTTGTTCAACGGTACTATGAGCAAATCCGCGGAACTCGATGCCATCAAACATACGGCCTAGAACTTTTGCCGTATCCTCAACAGATTCTTTTTTACCTAATTGAATGTCATTAATGCCCAGGAACTCCGAGGCCATACCAAGATCGCTGGCAGCAACTGTAAATGCGCAACGCGTTCGTGTAGATGTCTTTTCAAACAATAAAGCTATGTTTTTACCTTCATGCAAACGATGGGCTTGGCCTGCTTTTTTCTGTTTTTTAAAATCGTGTGCCGTATCAAGCATTAATCGTATTTGTTCCGGCGTAAAATCAGTCAGTGTCAGCAACGACCGTCCCTTTAAGCTTTGATCCATCTATATATCCTCCCTAATTAACGGCATACTCATGCATCGCGGACCACCACGACCCCGCCCTAACTCGGCACCAGCAACCTCGATAACTTCTACGCCATAGTCACGTAATTTCTGATTTGTAACATAGTTACGATCATAAGTTACTACTACGCCTGGCGCGATAGCCAGCGTATTACTGCCATCATTCCACTGCTCACGCGCGGCCGCAATGTCATCTCCGCCGCCACATTCAATCAAGTCAATGTGATCACGACCCAATATTGTTTCCAGCACTTTTTGCAGATCTGTTTCTTTAGTAATTTTTGGATATTTCGAGTTTTCGCTTTGCTCCAAAATAAACATATTTAATTTACCGCCGGCATCACGAATTTCTGGATGGATAGTAAACTTATCATAATCAATCATCGTGAATACTGTATCAAGATGCATAAAAGCATGCGATTTTGGAATTTCAATAGCAATAATCTTTTTAAACTGAGAGCCGGCAAACAAATTGGCTGCCATAGTTTCAATAGCCTCTGGTGTTGTTCTTTCACTAATACCGATTGCCATCACTTCAGAGCTAAGAACTAACTCGTCGCCGCCTTCCATAGAAAAATGCCTGTTGTTATCATACCAAACAGGAATGTCATTACCCGCAAAACGCGGATGATGTTTAATAACGTATTTCAAAAATAATGACTCACGACGACGAGCAGGCCAGCGCATGCGGTTAATAGTCAGGCCGTGTCCTATTGTTGCGCCTGGATCGCGCGTAAAATACAAATTGGGCATTGGGTCTAGGTAGAATGGATACGGGTTATTCTCTACCATAGTATGTAGCTGCTGAATATGTTCCTCAGGAATAGGTAATTCACTTTTGCGAATACCGGCCATAACCTTTCGGACCATGTCTATTGTTGGCATTTGCGACAAATATCCGATAATGCTACCTGCAACACGTCGATCGCCCTGCTTCGAAGCCGCCACCATTTCATTAATAAATTGATTTTTAATCTGATCATCGCTAAGCGCCTCGGCCGTCATTTGGTCCAAGTACAGCACCTCAACACCGCGCGAACGCAACACGTCTGCAAAGGCGTCGTGTTCTGCCTGCGCAACCCTCAGATATGGAATATCGTCAAAAAGTAAATCTTTTAGATAAGCAGGTGTTAAATTTTCAAGCTCCGAACCTGGTCGATGTAACAAGACCGTCTTTAAGGTGCCTATTTCTGATGTAATATGCAGTGGATCCGCCATTTATCTATCCTTTTGATGTTTTTATTGTACCAGAGACCATTATAGCCACCATGCAATAATATGCAACGCTTACGCTTAATATAGAACTATCTATCAAAGTTTCTCGTTATTGCTTTTTTTTCGGCTATAATTTGCGCTATGATGGCTGTTGGCACTTTTTGATCGAATTTAAATTTGCAAAGGACCGCCAAAGTGGATTATATTTACTCATAATAAAACAAAAATCCAGTAGCGTGAATGCTTACTGGATAGTCTGTAAAATATATGATCTTGGCTCAGCATACAGGTCACGGACTTATCTATAATCTCCACCAGGGGACTATTATGGACGTGGATTCCTTATAGTCTTCCCACCCCTTTTTACTAGCCATGTGTTTTTCTAATGGCGGAATACCAGAAACAAACAATATAAGAATATAAATCGTTAACGGCCCGACAAGACCAGCTACGGCAAATTCTCCGCCAGAAACCATCAGCCATATTGCCAACCACTGAACTAATTCACCAAAATAGTTTGGATGCCTACTGTATTTCCAAAGACCGGTTTTCATCAACGACCCTGCTTTATTGGCAATATTATTTTTTAGCTGCATATCCGCAATAGACTCATAAGCAATTCCGAACAACCATATTATTAACCCTACGAATAGCAAAAATGGATTATATTTTGATGATAATGTAGCAGATAGAAATACCATAGTAACCATACTTGCTAAAAATGCCTGGACGGCAAACACTTTAATATAAACAAGAATAGGATTTTTGATAAACGATTTAGTAATATATGTATATCGTTCGTCTTGCTCGCGCCTAGACTTAAATCTTACAAAAATATGACTTGATAGCCTTAACCCCCAGATTGTTATACATAAAAATACTACATAGCTTGCAATATTAAGATTAGAGATATTAATAATTGCGTATATCAAGCAGACCATAACGAATGATAGTCCCCAGAAAACATCAATTATATCTATACGCTTTTTACGATAGGCATACAAGAAAACTAAATATTGTAACACTAACAGAAATAATAGACCCAAAGACCATGTTTTGAATATTAAAACTAAGCTATCCATTTGCTAATTATAAAATAAGTAATCCCTGACGTTGCGGCCGTTATAAATGCACCCCAGCACATATCTATCAAAGCTACTTTAAGAGTGAATCCATCAACAGTAGCGAGGTTAGTTAAATCGTAAGTCGCGTAAGCCACGAGCCCAAATAAAGCTCCATAACCTATTGCCGACCAAAGTGAACCATTAGCCAAGGCGGGACTAACGACAAATACAACGACGCCAATAACGTAAATTACATAAAATGCAATTGCAGCCGTCATGTTCGGTTTTGCTAGAAGTAATTTCCCCAATTCACTCGCGTATAAGTTTTTTGCAATAAACCCAAGCCAAACATAGTCCAATACGCCCATAACCAAGCCTGCTATTACAAATCTAAAAAATATACTCATACTATGATTATACTCCAAAATTCTTCAGTCACGTTCATGGTGTCTATGTCTGCAGGGCGTCGTGGTATAAAAAATGCCAGACCAAAAGGTCTGGAGTTTTTTATGGCTCCGACGACTGGACTCGAACCAGTAACCTCGAAGTTAACAGCTTCTTGCTCCACCATTGAGCTACGTCGGAATACAAGGAATATTATATACTCTACCCCTTGAATTAGTCAACTAGACAGTTTTACTTTGAGTCTTGAGGTAATCGATCAATCTAGTCTTCATGGCGACGTGCGCACCAGATAAGCCCAGAACCTTTAGGGCACCGACCAAAACATAAAGTTCGTCTAGTGTCGTTGGGTCATTCTGTCTATCTAGGGCGTCAAACTTATTTGTGACGGCATTAATAATCCACTTCTCTTGTGCTGGCGTTGGACCTTTGTGTAGCGGCGCGTCATCCAAGTGAGTCGTCACGACCTCGAGTGATCTGGCCGAACGGTCACGTTTGCGCAGGTAGCCTTTGGCCATTAGCCCATCAATGTGGACCGCTACTGTTGAAACCGACTTATAACCAAGAGCCCGCATAATTTCACGATAGCTGGGGCCGTAGCCATGGCCTTGAATAAAACCATCAACAAAATTCAATAGTTCCCTTTGTCGCTTGCTGGATCGCTCGTTCATACTATTAGTTATAACATGAACGAGGCAAATGAACAGCAACCTTGTTTGCTGTTCTGAGCCCACTCTATGTTACATCCATGTGAAGCTGGTTATAACATTTTAGTTAATTATTGTATGCGCAGGGCTTCAATCTGACGAGCGAAATCGGCAATCGTTGCCCAGCTGGATCCATCGGTCATAATTGCCAAAACGTAAGTGCCGTTCGGGCTGTAAACAATTGAGGCGTCATGCAGCAAGCCATCCATGAATCCGACTTTATCGGCCACGACTGAACCGCCCAGGCCGGCTGGAATACCTTGACGGTAAACATTGCGCTTCATATCACTCAATAAGCGATCACGACTGGACTGTTGCGATAATATCTGCCCGGTTTGAAGTTGCGCCAAAAACAAAGCCAAGTCAGCAGAAGTGGTTTTAATGCCGTCTTTACCCAAGAACGAAGTGCTCGTGCAGCCGATTGCCCGGGCCTCATTGGTAATATTGCTAAATCCGACCTTAGTCAGCATCGCCGTAGCGCAGGCATTATCAGATTTTACAATCATGTCGTCGAAACAGACTGATAAATTACGATCGACAGTGATCTGATCAGTCCAGTGCCATGAACCATCTTCAATCCGCCGTAAGGTGCTATAGGCTACAAATAATTTATAGGTACTGGCAGTAGTAAATGATTTAGTGTCGTTATACGAAGCACGACGGCTCTTGCCCGATAGTTCAATCATCGAGACGCCGTAGACCCCTGGGTGATCTTGGGCGTACTGTTGCATCAAGGCGGATAGGCCAACGTCAGTTGGGCTATAGCTGCGAGTATAGGTAATTCGCGGTGCGACTGGAGCCGTTAATACGGTGGCTTTATCACTAGCACCATCCATAAAAGCCTTTAGGCTACCCAGGGTCGCACCAACATCTAACTTCTTGCCACTTGGCCCATTAACTCGCGAAGTTTCGATAAAGTCATGCGTACTGACTGTGGTGACGCCAGTATTTACGGCTACTTTGGAGGCAATGACTTTGTTCAAATAAACTGAGGCTCGATCGATATTAAATACATAAGTCAATTTTCCCTCTACGATACTAAAATCCATCCATCCGAATAAATCAGTAGTCGGTATAATTTGTGGCGATCCGTTGACGTCTAATGCAACCCCACTAACGGCCTTCTTTTGTAGGTCATCACCGAACTGACGCGCCATTTTATCAGTCACACTGGGCGCAATCTCTTTGACCGGAATAGTTATGCGATAATTAGTTTTTAGCTGAGGTTTTGTGTCGGCAAGCATTTTATGCACGGTCTTTACCTCGCACGTACCGCCATTGGCGGATGGGACAACCGAAAATGATTTGCCCGATGCCTTCAAACTGGCGTCCTGAGACTTTACGTCACAGGAAGTACCTAGGTTATTAGTTATGAATGCCACCAGGGTTTTGTCATTACGTTGATAATCGGGAACTGTCTTGTACTCGGTTATGAAGTGCGCCCATAGAATCGAAGTTGGAACAATTCGAAGGTACCATGGATAGTCAATCTTGTTGATTCTAGTCTGGTTATTAACGATCAAACCAATTTCTGATAGTTTAGGTGAAATATAGGCCTTGTTGGCTTTTCCGAAATAAACCGGTACCAATGTATCCATATACCTTTTATTAAGTTGTCGGCTAGCATCGCTTTTCTGCCATCCGCTAAATGATACGCCATCAATCGTCGTGAAAAAGACCAATCGATTAGACGGATAAAATATCTGAAAGATAATCGTTAGAGCCAACAGGCCAGTGCCGCCGAATAGCATAATCTTGCGCCAATGCGGTCTGACTTTGGCGTGCATTTTTCTAACATGAGGCATAGCCCTGGCATGTAAATCTTTCATTTGTTGTTTTATCTTATAGATCATAAATCTCCCACTTTAACTGGTGAAAACAACGCTATTGCGGCTAACCCCCACCAAATAATTGCAACTGTGTCATCAACCCAAACAGGTAATAGCAGACCGATGAGCGCTAAGCCGATACCACTAGCGAAGACGCCTAATGCTAACCAGTTATTCCTTAGTCTCCATAAACGCACTTGTATCAATGTAATTATGAACATAAATAAAGCCAAGCCCAGCCATCCAGCTTCATGAGCGATAAATAGATATTGATTTTCGATTATTTCGGCTTTATCGCCAAGTATCGATGCCGACCCTGTACTACCAACGCCGGCCCCTAATGGCTGATGAATCATTTGATTCAGACCATCGCCAAGGGAATTAACATGACCTTCGTTCGAGCTAATACTGCTACCGCCAACTGGATTTTCATGAAGCAAGACGTTCGAAACGAATTGCGTATCACGAGCTAAAAACAACCCACCTAGTAAGGTCAAAGATACCAGACCAATAGTTATCCACATCTTTGTGGATAACTTACGAAATGCGACAACAGCCAATACCACAGCAATTGCCATAAGAGTAGCAATTAATGCACTTCTCGAATAACTCGCCCATAACGCCACGACGCCACCGGCCGATAATATTGCAACCATGCCAAGCGACCATTTATCTTTTGCAACTTTATGCTTTGCAATCGCAGAAACGATCAAAACTAGAATCATTCCAGCATAGGCGCCTAGCGGATTGGGGCCCCTGAGGGTGCTGTTAATACGAATGAAATCGTTGTTCTTATCAATCGTTAAGTATGGACTAATCGTATCGATGGAGTAACCGATGTATTTTAAAATATCACGCGGCAATATAAATACTTGCAGCAAAGCAAAGCTCAAAACGATCAAGGCACCAGTAATACCGACTCTAATAAATAATTTCCTGTAATTTGGATACAATTGCATGGCGATATACACCAAGACAAAGAATAATAAGTATCTTAGATCAATCGCCAAGCCGGCCAGGCTAGAGGCGAAGCCTTGATTCATATAAAATAGTAGCGCCAAATGAAGCGTCGCGTATGCTCCTACCGCCAGGACAATCGGATCACGAAGTAACTTAAACTGTTTGTTTTTATATAGCAAATGCAGCGCCATCAGGCCAGCGGCCAACATCAAGATCTCTTTCCATGATTTAATCAGTAAACCGTAGTCCGGCCACAATACGCCAAGCCCTATACTTATGGGCGCATGTAAAACAATACCGCCAAATATAATCAGAAGTGTGATAATGTAAATTTTTTCGATATTATTCGACTTTTTGAAGCCCATGTCGCCTTTAAGTATAAATTATCTGCTCGTGCTTAGCTAATATAATCTGGCTATTGTGTTAGTCCGATCTTCTGCTTAGCGGGTCCTGCCGCCCGGTTTACCCCTAAAATTATTCTCGGATTACCTTAAAGTAATTTTGGGGTCGCCCCACCGAACGTCACCCATAGCCCATCCCATACCACCATCTACTATTTACCACCTACCAAAGATGTTATAATTGGGCTACTCATGATAGGTAAGAACACCAAATTTTACAGTCTAATCCTCATATTAATCGATACACTTACATTGCTGGCCGCATTTGTTCTGGCGTACGTCATTCGCGTTCGTTTTGACCCCCGTCCGCTACTTGCCAATGTTTATGCTAATGATTATATGTATGCCTTTATATTTATAATCCCATTTTGGATGTTAATATTCGCCACGCTCGGATTATATCGATCGAGCACTTACAACCGGCGCTTGGTCGAATGGTCAAAGATTGCCGTGGGTTCGTTTATCGGCATTTTATTAGTAATCGGCTGGCAATATGCGAGCGGTAGAGTTATCCTGCCCGCTCGTCTAGTAGCAGTCTATGTACTGCTAGCAGCCTTCGTCTTGATCGTAGTTGAGCGTGAAATACTACGTCTAATCCGAGGCTTAATGTTCCGATATGGCAGAGGTGTTAGCCGAGTTTTGCTAATTGGAACATCTGAGGCTACCAGTGACATCGCTCGAAGTTTAGCTAATACCGTCAAAAGTGGTTACATGATAGTTGCAATTGCCGGTCCAAAAAAGATCGTTCCAGATGAACTTACGGTCCGTCATTATCCACTTGTTGAAACTGCTCTTCGCGACATCGAAATCAATAATATCTCTGCGATTATTCAAACTGATTTATATGATTCGGCCGATCGTAACCAAAAGATTCTGGGTGCCGCTCAATCGCACCATATCAGCTATAGCTTTATCCCCGGTGAAGCTGAATTTTATTCAGGCAAAAACACTGTCGACGTCTTTTTGGGCTACCCGATGATATCTGTCTATCAAACACCGCTTGTCGGTTGGGGAGCTATCGCTAAGCGAATTTTTGACCTTTTCGTCAGCACCATAATGGTAATTGTATTGTCGCCCGTTTTGCTATTGATCTATATCATTAAAAAACTTACCGATCGTGGACCAGCTTTTTATATCAGCAAACGCTTGAGCCGCTTTTCAGAGCCCATCAACCTCATCAAATTCCGAAGCATGGGGGCAGAATATGGTAGTCGTGATGCCGCCGAAGAGTTCCGCGAAATGGGCCGCGAAGATTTGGCAATTGAATACGAGAAAAAACGTAAGGTTAAGAATGACCCACGTATAACTCGCTTCGGACGATTCCTGCGCGCTTCATCAATCGATGAATTACCACAAATATTTAACGTCCTAAAGGGTGACCTCAGCCTAGTTGGTCCACGACCAATTCTCCCACAGGAAACCAAACTGGCTCACGGCCGTACCGCACTGCTTCACAGTGTGCAATCTGGTGTAACGGGAATGTGGCAAGTCTCTGGTCGCAGTGAGTTATCTTTCGACGAACGTATCGAACTTGAATTGTTTTACGCACAAAACTGGACCTTCTGGCTAGACATCAAAATTTTGTTCAAAACAATTGGAGTTGTTCTTCGAAAAAAGGGAGCAGAATAATGGCCAACCCAAAGGTTGTCATTGTCGCCGACTGGCTAACTAACATGGGCGGGGCGGAAAATGTCGTCTTGGCGATGCACGAAGCTTTCCCAGATGCGCCAATATACACTTCTGTATATACACCAGAAAACATGCCAGCTTTCAAACACCTCGATGTTAGGACAACTTATTTGCAGAATCTGCCACTGCCGCTTCGCAAACTTCACAAGTTCTTCCCAATGTTGCGCGTTAATGCATTTCGCAAACTAGATTTGTCGGAATTCGATATTATCATCAGTAGCTCAAGCGCCGAATCCAAGCAAGTTCAAAAAACCAGACCGGGCCAAATTCACATTTGCTATTGCCACACTCCAATTCGTTACTACTGGAGCCATTACGATGAATACCGCCATGATCCTGGTTTTGGCAAGTTAAATTGGCTAATTCGCCTATTGATGCCGTTAATGATTCCACCACTCAAAAGAGCCGACTACAAGGCCGCTCAAAAAGTCGATGTATTTATCGGTAATAGTAGCGAAGTTCAAAAGCGTATCAAAAAGTATTACGGTAAAGCCGCGACCGTTATTCATCCGCCAGTCGATGTCGATCGTTTCACGCCAGCTCGCACACGCGGCGATTACTATGTTGCGCTAGGCCGTCAGGTTCCCTACAAGCGAATTGATCTGGCTGTTGCAGCCGCGACTAAACTTGGCATTAAACTACGAGTCTATGGCAAGGGCAGCGAACACCAGCGATTAGCTGAAATAGCTGGACCGACCGTACAGTTCTTTACCGACCGCTTTGGCGATGCATCAGATGACGTTGTCACGACAGCCTTAAATAGCGCAAAAGGCTATATTTTCCCAGCCGAAGAAGATTTTGGCATCGTCCAAGTTGAAGCTTTGGCAGCCGGCGCTCCAGTTGTAGCTTACGGCAAAGGTGGCGCGCTCGATATCGTCCAGGATGGCGAAAGTGGCGTATTATTTCACAAACAATCAGTCGAGTCTGTAGTCGATGCCATCAAACGCGCCGAGCAAATCAACTTTTTGCCCGGCACGCTTCGCCGCAAGGCTAAACGGTTTGATAAAGGCCTTTTCATTACGAAAATAACTAAGGTAGTCAAAGACAATTCTTAGTTAAGCGTTTAGAATATGGAATTTGGAATATGGCAACCGAAATTAGTTTCAATAGCTAATAGCTAAATTCCAATAGCCAGCTTTGCAAGGTGTAACCCTGCAAAGCTATTTCTCATTCTTAGTAAAAAGGGACGTGAATAACGCAACTAATTGACTTTCGTCACCGTGATATGCAGCTATACTTGCCTCAACGCCCAAATCTGGATCTGTTAAATCCCAGGCTATATGACGACCGGACCGTTGCGCCAATAGGGTAAAAAATACTCGTTCAGCCCGTCCGTTTCCCTCTCTAAAAGGGTGCAGGATGTTGACTTCTGAATAGTAGTGCGCAAATCGGCGTATGTATTCAACATCGCTTAAATCATCTAGATATCTCTCGTTTTTTAGTTCGTCGAACGTTATTTTTGCTGCTTGCTCTAAATAGGCAACAGGGGCAAACCGAGTGTCATCTTTTGTCATCTCGACAGTACGCAATTTTCCAGCCCATGAATAAATATTAGCAAAAAGCTGATGATGAATGACTGTCAAATGCTTTAAGTCAAAATCCCCTAATATCGGGTGCTCATTCATGGTAGTAATAACCGCCACGGTTATCTCAGCTTCAATTTGGTTCAAGGTCGCCTGGTCTGGGGCATCAAATAGATTCCTCAATATTCCAGTTTTTGGATCTATATAAGGATCATTTTTTAGTTTATAGATCATTCTATTGGTTGGAAGAACGCGCCAAAATTGACTTAACTTCATCCATTACGTTTTTGTGTAATTGATCAGAAGTTATCGCTCCAGATGAATAGTCGCGCAGATGTTTTTGGGTACTCTCAGATGGACATAAGCCTTCACAGCGAATTGAACCTATGGCGGCCCTGGCTGCTTGGTCTCTACTAGCAGTAGCAGTAATTTGCTTTTTCATGTTCACTATTATACTACATTCGGCCACATAAATCAATTTGCTTATGTTTTTTTAAGTTGGCGTTTGGAAGTTTGCTATTAGCATTGCGCTTCGCGATATTCCACCTTCCATTTACTATCTACTATTTACCAACTACCATATTCCATCTGCCATCTCGCCATCTTCCAAATTCCATATTCCAATAGCCAACTACCATCTACCAACTGCTACTCTACTGTGACGCTCTTGGCCAAGTTACGTGGTTGATCGACGTCATTACCTTTTGCGACCGCCACATAATAAGCAAACAACTGTTGAACGACATTGATCAAGATTGGCGCCATGATATCGAGTTTGGTATCGATACGAATTACCTCTTCGGCTTCAATATCTTTTTTACTGTTAGTAATCACTAAAATATGTCCACCTCTGGCGTTAACTTCCTCTAAGGTGCTGAGGCTTTTGTCGAATAGCCAATTATCAATCAACAAGGCAACTTCAAAGAAGCTGTCGTCAACTAGGGCAATTGGACCGTGTTTTAATTCACCGGCCGCATAACCTTCGGCTTGAATATAAGATATTTCCTTTAGTTTTAGGGCGCCCTCCATAGCAACCGGAAAAAGCGTATCGCGACCAAAATATAGGGCATGAGAGTAATGTTCATACTTCTTGGCAGCTTTAGCGATTATCTCTTTGTATTTAGAAACAACTTTTTCGATTTCATCAGGCAATTGCGCCAACTCTTTGATATATTTCGAAGTGTCCTGTACACCCACACCCTTCGCCTGGGCAACCTGGATACCGAACATAGTAATTGCTGCTACTTGCGAGGTAAAGGCCTTTGTAGAGGCCACAGATATCTCTGGACCGGCATGAACGTAGACTCCACCGTCAACTTCACGAGCAATTGTCGATCCAACAGCATTAATGATGCCAAGCGTTTTGACACCGCGACGTTTGATTTCGCGTAGGCAGGCCAACGTGTCGGCAGTTTCGCCAGATTGCGATATCACTAGAGCAACGGTATTTTTTGGTAAGTGGAATGATCGATAGCGAAGCTCCGAGGCGGCCGCTACATCAATCGTCAGACCATCAACTAACTGTTCTAGGTAGTACGATCCTAGTAGACCAGCATAATAGGCTGTGCCACAACCAATAATTGTAATATGTTCGATTGCCCGGAGCTCTTCGGGACTCATGTTCAAGCCGCCCAGTGTCACTACTTTATCCTTAGTATTAATTCGGCCGCTGAGGGTAGAGCGTAAAGTTTGAGGTTGTTCACAAATCTCTTTTAGCAAGAAATGGTCATAACCTTGTTTTTGAATGGCCTGCATATCAATTTCGATAGTCTCGACCTTCGCGGAGATTGGTTGAGACGCCAAATCTCGCAACTCGACGCCATCACGACGGCAAATCGCCATTTCGCCATCATTTAAATAGATTGCCTGCGTCGTATAGCCGATAAGGGCCGAGGCATCACTAGCAATATAGGTTTCATTATCGCCTACGCCAATAATTAGTGGGCTACCGGATCGGGCCACGATGATTTCGTCTGGATTGCGGACCGAAACGACCGCAATACCGTAGGTTCCAACAACTAGCTTTAATGCCTGAGTAACAGCATCGACTAATGATGAATCTTTGTCATATAGCGAATCAATCAAAGCCGCCAAAACCTCGCTGTCAGTTTGGGTGACAAATTTATGTTTCGTAAGCCCAGCTTTGAGCTCTTTGTAATTCTCAATAATGCCGTTATGAACTAAATAGATGTCGCCGGCCTTGTGTGGATGAGCATTTACCTCAGATGGTTCGCCATGCGTTGCCCAGCGTGTGTGGCCAATTCCAAGTGTGTCTTTGGATGGTTTTTTGTCTGTTAGCGATTCAAGTTCAGCCACCTTGCCCTTGGCGCGAAACAACGTAGCGCCCTTTTTATTGATAGTAACGATTCCGGCCGAGTCATAGCCGCGATATTCCAAGCGGTGCAAACCGCCAATTAGATAAGCCTGGGCTTCTTTGCTACCAATACATCCAACGATTCCGCACATAAAGTCATTACTCCTTAAATTAGGATAGTTCTAACGTATATTATAACTTATGTTTGGCTATTGGCTATTGGCTATTGGCTATTGGCTATTGGCTATTGGCTATTGGCTATTGGCTATTGTGTTAGTTTGCCAAGCCATCTTCTATATTCCAATAGCTACTCGCCAACTGCAACCCGCCATCTACCACCTACCGTTTTAGCATTTGGAATTTAGCTAATAGCTATTGGCGTAAGTCTCAAATCCTATCGCCCGCCACTTACCATCTTCCATATTCCAAATTCCAATAGCTAACCCTGTAGTTTCTTCGCCACTTCGCCCGTCCTATAACTAACATCTTTTCTAGAAACTAATATTCCATCAGGCGTATTGACGACCACAATGTTGTTCAAGCCAATAACGGCAATCGGCTTGCCGTCCTCTTCGTTCCTAATGTAAACGTTTTCAACATCAAGCGCATGAATATTATCGCCGCTGAAATAATTACCCTGCATATCATGCGGAACTACATCATGTAAGTCATTAAATGAACCGACGTCCATCCAGTCAAATCCTGCTGACACAACCGCTAGGCTCTTGGCCTTTTCAATCAATGCAATATCGATCACCTGATTATCAAGTGCTAGATAGGCTTCGTCATAGTCCTTACTTCCGACCTTATCAATGGAAGCAAGTGTTTCAAAGTCAGCTTGTAAATTAGGGGCGCTAAGTTTCATCTCGCCCAAGAATGTATTAACCGATCCAACAAAGTATCCACAATTCCACAAATATCTACCAGATTCTAGGTAAGATTTAGCTGTTTCGTAATCTGGTTTTTCTTTGAATGATTCGACGTTAAATACACCGATACTGTCGTTTATGACGCCGTCACGTTCAATATAGCCAAATCCGGTTGATGGGAATGTTGGCTCAATACCGATTAGCGTAATTTCATTATTGGCTTGTGATACTTTGGCGGCGGCAGCAAACGAGCGGGCAAATCCACCAATATCACGCACATAATGATCGGAATGGATAAAAGCAATTGGTTCTTCGTGGTCATGGTCTCGCGCAATCACATCAAGCGCCAATATAATGCAGTGTGCAGTACCTCGTCGGCCTGGCTCAATCAGAAATGCCTCATCATTTAGCTCTGGCAACTGTTCACGAACTCGATCAGAGTGGCTTGCCTCTGTAACGATATAGATAGTATCACTAAGTTTTGATGCACGTTCATACGCCGTTTGCAGCATCGTTCGTTCACCGGTCAGTTTTAATAAGTGTTTTGGGTACTTTGGGGTTGATAGTGGCCATAGGCGCGTGCCTGATCCGCCAGCAATTATTACTGTAATCATCGCTCCATTATACCACCCCACAACACCTCATTAGCAGTTGATAAATACCGTATTTTATGATTAAATGGATTTAAAGCATAAAAAAACAAAAAGGCCACAGAATGAAAATAATTTCTAAAAAGACCATCTCAAAGAAGATCCTGATTATAACATCGGGTATTATTCTTGCTGTCCTTCTAGCTTCTGTTTGGTTTACGCACCACTATCAAATCTGGCCGTTCCTGCCAAGGGCCGATAGTGTTCAGCAATCCCAAAATACTCAAAATAATAGTGACACCACGAATACCCATACAAAAGAGGGCACGATAAATAATTCTACGAGCACAGATGCGTCAAAAAGCACCTCAGACATACCAGTTTCAACAAATGTATCCGTGCAAATTACCCAACTTTCTCAGGATAGCCAAAACGTCACATACTCTGCACAAATAACTAACCCAGGTGCGAACGGAACATGTAGCGCTGTTTTCTCTAACAGTATCTCGAAGCCTGTAACATTAGTTACTGCCGCAGAAGGTGGCAAGTGTGGCCCAGCCCTCTTACCTAACGAATTATTTGCCTCTTTGGGCAAATGGCTGTTAACTTTACGTTATTACACGTCCGACACGCAAGCTATCGCTACTGGCACAATAGAGGTAAAATAGTAGTATGAATAAGTATAATAAAATTAAATTAAGCTTTCTTTTTAGCTTATTCTTCATACTTGCATCGATATTATATGTATACACTACTTCAAATATTACCCATGCCGTCACCGCAAGCGACTGGCGCGCAGGTAAGATTATCGATGATGTGCTATTTTATGACAATTTGGCAATGTCTGCTAATGATATACAAAGCTTCCTCGATAATAAAACCCCGACTTGCGACACAAATGGAACACTACCAGCCTCAGAGTATGGAAGATCTGATTTAACTCATGCACAATACGCAGCTTCAAAAGGCTGGCCTGCGCCTCCATATATATGCTTAAAAGATTATTATCAGGTCCCTAGAAATGACCAAGTGATAACAAACTTTGGGAACAACATAAGACCTAGCGGATTTATCAGTGCTGCGCAAATTATAAAGAACGCTGCTGATAATTACGATATCAGCCCAAAAGCTCTGCTTGTGCTTTTACAAAAAGAATCACCAGGACCATTAATAACAGATAATTGGCCGCTACTTAGTCAATATAAGAACGCTATGGGCTATGGCTGCCCCGACACTGCGCCTTGCGATCCAGCTTATGAAGGTTTCTACAACCAGATAACAAATGCAGCTCGACAATTCAAGTTGTACAAGGATAATGCGAGTAGCTACAGGTACAAGCCAAGCCAGATAAATTCAATCCTTTTTAATCCGACCACAGGTTGTGGATCCTCTGATGTATATGTAGAAAACTACTCGACAGCAGGACTATACAACTACACACCGTATCAACCCAACCAGGCAGCGTTAAACAACCTTTATGGCCTTGGAGATGGATGCAGCGCATATGGAAATAGAAATTTCTGGAGAATATATAATGATTGGTTCCAGTCGACTTCTGCACCAAGCTATTCATGGCAATGGGCTGGGCAGGCGCTATATACGGACTCTAGTAAATCTAATTCGGTCGACTTCTATAACACAACTCTAAACCCAAAAACTAGATACTACGCCGTTGTTAAAGCAAAGAACGTAGGAAATACAACATGGGCTAAAGGTGATTTCCGGCTTGGCACCAATAACCCCATAGATCGATGCAGTATACTTGCAGACTCAACCTGGATAAGCTGCGCTCGGATTTCTACGCTAACCGAGGACTCGGTCGCCCCTGGCCAGACTGGCACCTTCGAATTTTGGATTACAACACCTGGGCCAAACCAAAGTATTAACGAGTATTTTAACCCATTACGTGAAGGCGTAGCTTGGCTTAACAGTGTTGGCATGAGTTACCCAATTAAAACTGGTGGTTATTCATGGCAATGGGCTGGGCAGGCGCTATATACGGACTCTAGTAAATCAACTGCCATAGATTCCAATAGTCAGCTGCTTAACCGCAATGCTAGATATTACGCTGTAGTAAGAGCAAAAAATAACGGTAGCTCAGTATGGGATAAGAGTGATTTTAGACTAGGCTCAAGCAACCAGTCCGGCCGCAGCAGCGCAATATATGATTCGGCTTGGTTAAGTTACGGTAGGCCAGTCGGGTTAACCGAGGACTCGGTCGCCCCTGGCCAGACTGGCACCTTCGAATTTTGGATTACAACACCTGGGCCAAACCAAAATACAAAGGAATACTTCAATCTCCTGCGCGAAGGCGTAGCATGGTTGAACGACGTGGGTATGCATTTTGTGATTAGAACGTTATGAAAATAATAATCACTATTTAGATTTAGTAAAACGCGCTAAGACAGACGTACCGATTGGCATCCGTACATATCTCTGTAAGTTGGCTTCCAATCTAAGCATCGATATAAAAATATGATTTATCGGCTTAGAAATATTAACATACGACGATTCATCTGTTATTGATTGCCTTTTGAATTTTGAAATCATTCTAAAACCAGCTACTAGAGGGAAAGAAAACATGATCATATAGCCAGATCGAATAGTTCTAAAACCTGCATTTTCTGCTTTCAATCTAAGGCTTGCGGCTGTATATCGTCGAAAATGATCCAACGAAACATCGTGGCCACTCCATAGCCACTGGAATGCGGGTACAGATACGAGAAAGTCCCCTCCTTTTTTCAGAACTCGCATCCACTCCTTAAGAGCCTGTTCATCGCTCTTTATGTGCTCTAGAACATCAAAAGCAACAATTAAATCAAACTCGTCACTTGTGAACGGCAGATTTACACCATCCACCAGCAAAGCCTCATGACCCGCCCTCTTGGTAAACTTAATTGCTACTTTTGACACATCAACGTTGGTCAATTTGCAGGCATGCTTTTTTAGAACGCCTATCGTTCCCCCAGTGCCACAGCCAATATTCAGTATTTTAAGCTTTTTATTATTGTTACTTTTTCTAATGACTTGAATCTGTTTATCAATAATAAGCAGCCTACCAACATGCCACCAATATGTGTCTTCACGATCCGACATTATCTTGAATTGAGCTGTGTTCATATAAAAATTTACCCGTGATTATGTATATTGGTTAACATTTTTGTACGCAAATAAAATGAGGACTACGTCTCATGAGTATACTATGTAATTGAACCAAATAACAACAGAGCCCAATTACAATAATCTGCTAATAATATAATAACCATCGAGTTGATCTATGTTATATGAACCTGTATTTTTTAGAATACTTATAAAACCTTCGTCCTTTGTTATGTACAAATTATTTAATATATCTGAATGTTTTTCAATAAGCAGGCGACGATGCTCTTCTTTGAAATTGTTAACCCTATGATATGGCACACGAGCAAAGTAGCCGTCATTTATAGTCAGGCCGTACCGTCTAGCAATATCTATTAATTTATACGAATCCTCAATAGAAATGCTGTCAAGATAAACTACGTGCTTACGGCCAAATGCATAATTTCTCCAACCGCTTAAGTCAATTGACGGATTGTAGCCTTCTTGTCTAGTCGACGTAAACATAGTATGTTTCTCGCGAGCTGACGACGAAAAACGTATATCAATTACTTGTATAGTAACTATCATGCCCAAGAACACGCACAAAAGAGCAGTCGACATATTTTTCGAAGACTTAATTATACAAGCCAGGACTCCCGCAATAATTAGGTAATAGATAGGCCAAAATAGCCGTGCGCTAGCTCTGAATATAGATAAGATTTGCTTAACCATCGCAGGTAAGGTTACGTCTGCAATGATCCTATCGCCAAGTTGAATCGTTGGCCCAATTGCTACAAGGCACATACCTACTGTAAGCGCCGCGATACTGATATGTTTTAGTTTAACCTTACCCACAAGTCTCTTTAAATTACCGAAGTCCTTTATGTAGGCAAAGGCCAAATATGCAGATACCGGCATAAGCATAAGTGCCCCCAAACCAAGATAGTTAATACTTTCCGATGAATTATTGTTGATAGCCATGGGCGTAAGGAATCTAGACCACCCCAATGGGTTGACTAACGAATTTAGATTAAGTGCAAAAGCCCCAAGACCGCTACCAGCCACTTCGCTTATAGAAAAACCTCCAATGACCCAGAAAACGAACAGCATCAAACATACAGGAGTCAGAATTTTTATTACGGTTCCAGCCCAGTTATGATGAGTCAAAATAATCGACATCAAAAAGAAAAGCCCAACCATGGGTATAAAATACGGATGAATAAGAACAGCCAAAACAAGTAAAGTAGACCACACCAAAACCTGATAATTTACAGAACGGATTTTACGCCATTCGAATGTTAACCATATAGATGCAAGTATTATCCATTGGGAAGCGAGCGCCGTGTGGTAAAACATCCGAAACATTAGCACAGGGCTGACTATAAATATAGCCGAGCAGATAAGAATAATCATCATATTTTTTGTCCATCGTCTCATTATCAAGGCCGAAAAACCGCCCTGGAGCATATAACAAAATAGCCCCCATAGACCAAAGTACTGAAAATTATTTGGCAAGATTCCAGATACTAACTTTAGCGGTATAGCAATAAGGGGTATAGAATCAGTATAAGTTAGCGGTATGCCGAATGGATATGCTAATTGGGATATTGTACCGATCGGGAATGTCCACTGACAGCGACGAAAGAAGTCCCAACCAAGATAGTGAATTTTGGAGTCACCGCTCATCAACCAATCTATATGTAATGGGTTGAGCACATAAACGCCATAAAAAGAGATGAAGAATATACCACCTAGCAATGCTGCCATAAGGAATATAAACCAAGGCCCAGCAATGAAGTGCTTCATCGTCTGTTTATTCAATACCATCAAGCCAAATTATATACGATATCATGCAATATGAATACTGCAGTAGGCATCATACTACGCGACAGGCACAGAAAACAAAAAAATGATATCATATATCTGCATGACGAAAAAAGAAATTAAATATAAAATTTGTATTGTAATACCGGCATACAACGAGTCAACCGCTATCGGAGATGTGATATCAGATGTCCGCGACACCTTCAAACACTGCGACTATGAAACTGAAATTGTAGTCGTAAATGATGCCTCAAAGGATAAGACCGGTATTATTGCCCGAGAGCAGGGTGCAACCGTAATTCAACACCTCTTGAATTCCGGTGCAGGCGGAGCCACGGCAACTGGACTTAGTTACGCTGAGCAAAATGGATTTGATATTGCCGTTACTATGGATGCAGACGGTCAGCACTCATCCAAAGATGCTATAAAAGGAATAGATGAGTTAATCAAACGTGGCGATGACCTACTTATCGGTAGCCGTCTTATTAATAGCAAAGGGATGTCAAAAGCCAAAATCATTGGCAACAGAGGACTTAGCTTTGTAACATATATGCTCTTTGGAATTCATTCAACCGATTCGCAGTCTGGTCTACGTGTTTTTTCGCATCGTGCGCTTGAAAGTCTTCGATGGAAAACAAGCGGGTATGAGTTTTGTAGTGAGATGCTATGGCGAGCCAAACAACTGAACTTACGCATTAGCGAATACCCTATAGAGGCAATTTATACAGACTACTCTAAGGCAAAAGGACAAAATAATTGGAATGGAGTTAATATCGTCAAGAGCCTACTTAGAAGACGCATTGCGGAGCTTATGGGATGAGCCGTTATTTTCTTTTACTACTTTTGACTACTCCATTCATACTACTATCAATCCTAAGCGCTCTAACTAAATATAAACTTGGTCGTTCAACTAAAAAACGCTTTATTGTCCAGTTTATAACTTGGCTATTGGTATTCATTGGGTTAGCATCGGCTGAGACAATATACATTTGGCTATTTCAACATAAGTTGACTCAAACCGAGCCGCTTAGTCTCTTTGACGTTATTCAGATTTCAGCAATCATTATGATATTCTATATTGCAAATCGATCACGAGCAAAAATTGAAACTTTAGAAAAACGCATGCAGGATTTACATCAAGAGCTATCGATAAGGCTCTCTGATAAAAATAGAAACAAATAAATGCAAGAAAAACCAAGATACCCAATATCAAAGATCGAAGACATACGCCTTCTACCCAACAAAGGGCCATGGTCTACAAAATCAAATGGACAGCTTAATGTCCTCTTTGGAATAGACTTTTCAATTCTCAACAAAAAATTTTTTCACTATGAGCTGTCTGAGTTGAGTAACATAGAGATCGATATTCGTGGGTTACGCTCATACCATGTTAACGGTTTATGTTGTGGGTCTATCGGCGCTAACGAGTGGCACAGGATACGTAATGAGTTAGTATTTGTAGTCAGCGGAAGCGTCAAATGGACATGCGAAGATGTATGCGGAGATATCTCGGAATTTATAATTGATAGTACTACTGGTGTCTGGGTTCCGCCTTTCATCCTGCATACCTATGAGACGCTCCAAGACGAAACGGAGATACTCGTAATAGCTAATACTTTATTTTTTCCTGACGACCCGACCACACATGACTCATTTGTAGCAGCAGACTTTAAAGAACTTCAGAAGCAATACTTAATACAATAAACGTTGACTAACTTCGACCATAGCTACTATATATGGTAATATTGACTATAGATAAATAATCTTTGGAGTATTATGTTTAAAGGCAAAACATTGTTAATTACTGGTGGAACTGGGTCGTTTGGTAATGCGGTCCTAAAACGATTCCTAAATACTGATATTAAAGAAATACGAATTTTTTCTCGTGATGAAAAAAAGCAAGACGATATGCGAAAAGCGTATAAAAATGAAAAGCTGAAATTCTATATTGGCGATGTCCGTAACCTTGAGGGTGTACGCGAAGCAGTCCGAGGGGTGGACTATATATTTCATGCGGCGGCGTTAAAGCAAGTTCCGTCATGCGAGTTCTTTCCTATGGAGGCAGTTCGAACGAATATAATTGGGACGGACAATGTTTTAACCGCAGCAATTGATGAAGGTGTTAAGAAAGTTGTATGTCTCTCAACTGATAAAGCAGCCTACCCTATCAACGCAATGGGGACTTCAAAGGCTATGATGGAAAAAATCATAATAGCTAAATCTCGAAACGTTGACTCAGACAAGACGACCATCTGCTGCACACGTTATGGAAACGTTATGGCATCAAGAGGGTCAGTTATCCCAGTATTTGTGAATCAGATCAAATCCAATCATCCAATAACTATTACGAATCCAAACATGACACGATTCCTGATGAACCTGGACGAGGCAGTTGACCTCGTGCTTTTTGCTTTCAAAAATGCTCAACAAGGTGACCTATTTGTTCAAAAAGCTCCTGCGAGTACAGTCGAAGATTTGGCACTTGCCTTGAAAGAAATATTTAAGTCTAGCGCAGAAATCAAGATAATCGGTACTAGGCATGGCGAAAAAGCACATGAAACTCTAATGACAAAAGAGGAAAAAGCTAAGTCTACAGACATGGGCGACTACTTTCGTATCCCAGCAGATAATCGCGACTTAAACTACGATAAATACCTTGAGGATGGCTCAAAAAAGATATCAGAGACAGAAGAATATACCTCTTTTAACACTACTCAACTCGATATCGCAGGCACAATAACGAAATTGCACACTGTCAGCTATATTAAAGACGAGCTGGAAGGCGCAACAGGCGTTCAGTCGTGAAAGTTATAGTTCTTGGCGCCAGTGGAATGGCTGGTCATGTAATCGCAACACACCTCGCAGATAATGGGTATGCCGTCGAAACATTATCTGCTAAAAACAAGCTAAACGACAGAACAATTCTACTTGACGTAACTGATACCGTTAAACTCAAATCGTTTCTAGAAGCCAACCACTACGATATCGTCATAAACTGTATCGGGCTATTAGTTGAAAAAAGTGAGCACCATAAGGACCTAGCAACCTACCTTAACGCCTACCTACCCCACTTTCTCGAAACTTACTATAAGGGCACCGATACCAAAATAATACACCTTAGCACCGACTGCGTATTCTCTGGCAAAAATGCGCCTTATGAAGAAAACTCTGCATATGACGGTGAATTATTCTATGACCGATCGAAAGCCCTGGGCGAAATTATAAATGATAAAGACTTAACGTTTCGAATGTCAATAGTTGGTCCCGATATGCAAGAAGATGGTATAGGCCTATTCAACTGGTTCTATAGGCAAACAGGTCCAATAGATGGGTACACTGGTGCTGTATGGAGCGGGGTAACAACCATAGAGTTAGCAAAGGCTATAAAGTCGGCGATCGAGCAGGATCTATCTGGACTTTACCACCTAGTCCCCAATAAAAATATAACCAAATATGATCTTCTTTTACTATTTTCGAAGATATTTAACAGAGTAGACATAAAGGTAAGACCCTCTTCTAGAGAAGTTACCGATAAAACTTTGATTAATACAAGAAATGATTTTAAATATTTGGTACCGGATTATAAAACAATGGTAAAAGAAATGAAAACATGGGTCAACGAACATAACAACCTATACCAGCATTATGAGAGATAAACACATCAAAGACCTTGGCAGAGTTCTTATAGTTGGACAACACTATTGGCCCGAGACTTTTCGCGTGACTGATCTATCGGAAGGGCTCGTTGAGCATGGCTACGCCGTGGATGTTCTGTGTGGCACGCCAAACTATCCCGCAGGAAAGTTTTTTGCTGGTTACAACTGGTTTAAGAATAGAAAACAGATTAAAAAAGGGGTGAATATTATACGCGTTCCTGAGATACCACGTGGTGATAACTCAAATTTTAGAATCTTTATAAACTTTATTTCATTTCCATTTTTTTCTCTATTTTTTATTCCTAAATTGCTTTTCAATAAATATGATCGAATAGTCGTCTACCAGCTATCTCCAGTATTTATGTCTTTGCCGGGCATTATAATAGCAAAGCTTACCCGGACCCCGCTATTTATATATACTTGTGATTTTTGGCCCCATAGCTTGTTCTCCATTTTGGATATAAAGAACAAAACACTAAGAAGTCTATTAACAAAGATGTCGTACTGGCACTACAGACAAGCCGATGGGCTAATAGGTGTGTACAAGGGTATACAAAAAGGCTTTATCTCAGATGTAGGCATCCCTAAAGAAAAAACTCTTTATATACCCCAAGCACCAGAAAAGATCTACGAGAAGGAGTCCGTAGATAAGGATCTGAGAGACCGCTTTAAGGGCACCTTCAACATTGTTTTTGCCGGCAATATTAACTCAGCACAATCTTTTGACGTGATCACCCAAGCGGCAAGCATAGTATATAAAATGGGGCATCATAACCTTAACTACATTATTATAGGCGAAGGTATGACCAAGAAATGGCTTATTGACGAAGTAAAAAAGCTAGGAATCGCCGATCAATTCACTTTCGAGGGTTTAAAGCCGGTAGAAGATATACCTAAGTATCAAACATTGGCAGACGCTATGATCGTAGCCTTATCAAAGAGCCCACTCTTTGAATATGGTATACCCGCAAAAGTTAACTCGTATATGGCATCTGGCAAGCCTATCGTTGGCTCTATAGATGGCGAGGGTAAGAGATTAATCAATGACTATAGCGGTTGTGGCATATGCGTCGACTCGGGCGACTACAGAGGTTTGGCCGAAGCAATAATTAAACTAATAAAAATGGGCCCAAATGATCGAAATAGAATGGGACTAAAAGGACGTGATTACCACTTTAAACATTTTGAAAGAGAGCATAATCTAAACCGATTCATAGAATTCGTTTTTAACAATAAGCGAATCGTTGATAATGAGTACTCAGACGATTAGACTCTTTCTGTAAAATATATACGCCATAGTCAATGTTAAGGTATACTTAGTACAATGTCTAAACTACTAATAATGCTGTACGTATTAGCAACTTCTGTAGGTCTTATTGTCTTGAAACTGGGCACCGGTGGAGGTAGCCCTGTAGAATTAATAGCAGGTAAGCTACATTTTAATATAAATCTTTTCACCATAGTTGGTTTAGCGCTATATGGCATCAGCTTCTTCTTGTATATATTTCTGATATCAAAGTTTGATCTAGGCTACATAATCCCGCTAACAACGGCTTTTGTATATATAATAATCTTTGTTGCTTCTTTCGTGATATTTAAAGAAGCATTTACTGCGCTAAAGATTGCTGGTATATGCCTGATAGTAATTGGGGTTATATTACTAAATATAAAACATAGTTAGGTTGATCATGAATCTTATAAAATACCTCAAAGAATTAAAATACTCGAACGCCGCGTACTTACTAGGAAGCGCATTCCTTGCTTGCGTCCTATCTAGCGCAATCAGCCTAGCATGGCCTATTTTATTATGGACATTTATAGTAGGTCTTTTGTCTATCCAGATGCCAAAATCATTAAGCAACCTCGTCACTATTAGAGCGACTATGATAACGTTTGCGATGCTCTCGTTATTTCAGATAGAGGCTATGGCGTTCTGGGCCTTCGGCGTAAAAGTTAATATCGCAACCTACAGCATAGTTGCAATGGCCTTGGTGCTCTGCAATGCCTTGCTAAAGCTCAAAAGAAAGATGAGCGTATTTGATATAAATAATTTACGATTAAAAAAGCTAGACCTTCTGGTACTATCACCAGCAATAATAATTTCGAGTCTAATATGGGGAAGAGTGATCCTACCTTCGACATATGACAGCACATCGATAGTACAGTCGATCTCATTTGGTGTGGATAATGCGACACATGCGATGATGTACAACGATGCCATTCGTTCGGAAGGTAATCCATTAATAGATAAAGAAGGTCCCAAGCTATCTCTCCCTCAATTCTCAAGCTACCCCAGGGGCTGGCACATTGCTACAGCCGTAGTCTCATCAAGTGTCTATAACTTTAAGGGTCAACCAGTCAAGACTGTCTTAACATCTTACTTTTATGTTAAGCTCTTTACGCTCTTCAGCTTGATAGTTTCATTATGTGCCTTTATGCTGACTTTATGTCAGAAAATAGGAGCCCGAAATAAGTCACTAGTTGAATACGTTGCTTTCATGACTACGGCCATAGGTATATCTGTTATTCTATTTTTACCTATATACATAGAGGGGTTCTTCTCATTCTTGCCAGTTTTATCATATTTACTGTTATTCTCAACTTTTATAATAGATGACTCGAAGCAAGAAGAAGGAAGTTCTGACCTATTTATAGGTCTATTTATCATTGCGTCGGCATTCACTTGGATGCTAACAGCCCCTATGCTGCTAATTTCTATCGTCATAAAAAGGTATTCGGAATATAGATTACTCAGAAAAATACCTGCTACAACTTGGCTGACCGTTCTAGCGTCATTGATCGCTTGTTTCATCCAGGCATATATACTAATATCGGCCGATAAAAACGTTATCCAGGCCATAGCCGCTGAAGGCGGCCTAACGTATCCTACCCATATGCTACTGTTCGTATGTTTATCAGTATTCACTATATTTTATATATACGAAAAAAAATATCGTGCCCTTGCGGATAGCCTGATGTCAATCGTCTTGCCGGTAGCATTTCTGCTCTTGGCACTCCTTGCGTTCATCACTATAAAGTCTCAGCCAATATCATACTACTACTTCAAACTACAGTTTGCAGTTCTAACTATCTTACTGCCTATTTTTTGCATATTACTAATAAAACAGTTGTCCAGTAGATTTAGACTTAACTTTTCATCGCAAATAATTGGCATGTCTTTTGTAATCACGTTACTTGGTCTATCTATACCTAGCATAGTGGGATATGAATACTTTTCAAGTACCCTAAATAGAATTCTCGCCGTAGGCCTTAACGCTAAAGACTCAAGTTCTGTTGTAGACCAATCCCTGAATCGTAATTTTAATAGTGATAACAGCAGGATAATATATTTTTACCCTCAGTCTGCGGCGCGAACTACTTTACTATCGCACATTGCTCGCCTGTCTTATATATCATCCAGCTGTGACCAAAGTATATTTATTGCTATATCTAAGATCGATGCAGAGGCTCTAGGAAGCTACTTGCAATCATCAGATTGCAAAATGGACAGCACCAACATGACGATTAACACTGATAGCCTTGGATATACCCAGCTTCACAGTACTATCCCTAAATACATATTAGACAAGAGAAATATAACTTTTAAGGTTTCCGCCGACTAAACGCTCGACATCTTATTCAACTACGTCTAGCTATCCTTATTACCGATACCCTGTACGAAAGCATCGATCTGTCTATGCATGCATGACCACGATGTTTGTTTGTACTCATGCCTTATTCTATTCTCTTTCTCTATACGCTCTTGAGGATCTAAGTACCTCTCGACGCACTCGAGCATCGCTCCCGTGTCGTAAGGGGAGAAGTAATCAATCAAGTCACCGGCTATCTCTGGCATTGATGAAGTGTTAGATGACAAGCATAACTTGCCGTATGCTAATGACTCTGCGACTGGCATGCCCCAACCTTCGTAAAACGATGGGAAAACAGTAAACAAGCAGTTTTTATAGAGCCAGCTTAATCCGCCGTCATCAACATCATTCAATAGGATTATATTGTCGCGCGCATCAAAATCATGAGTCATCATATAGCGTATGTCGTCCGTCAGCCAACCGTTGCGGCCAACAATAACAATCTTTGGCAAATCTATACCCCTCTGCTTTGCCTCTTTGAGAACATAGAAGAGTGCTGCGTGATTTTTCCTGCCCTCAATTGTGCTGACTGAAAGTATAAAGTTATCACCAACAACATCCTTTAGTGAATGCTCTGTCGCATTATCGCCTGTATTTATGCCCTCACCAATACGAACAACTTGTATTTTTGGATCATGTTTTATATTGTGAAGTTTTATAAACTTTCTTACATCATTTGCAGTTGATTCCGAAATAGCGAGTATGCCTTCTGATATAGCGTATACTTTCTTTTTGTAAGTAGTGAATGCATCGGGCAACCATTCAACAACATATCCAGGGAAGAAGCTTGGTATCATATCAAAAGCAAAGTGTATCAATTTGAACTTCTCTTGAGCTTTACATATCGCAAGGTCATCGATAAAGCTACCGACCCAAATTCCGCCCATTATCAGCACCACGTCATTACTGTTGAATACACATGAGGGATGCGCGGCGACCGTTTGGCTCTTATTCTTGGAATATATATATCGTACCTTACGCGAGATACGAGCAGGGACTACTCTTGACGCGGCCTGGATTAGCCGACGGTTAAAGGCTGGGCGGTCACTCTTACCTATTTTATTAATATTCGAAACTACGCCCGACTTAACTACTTCTTCTGGATCAAACTCTACCTCTCGAAAATCACGGGATTGTTCCTGGTATACAAAAAAATGCACATCCCTTCCAGACTTAATATATAGTTTCGATATATTATATTGAACTCGTTGGATGCCCGTCAGGCTTCCCTCCCAGTCCAAGAAGTCTGTAAGGTCAATCCAAATCCTCATTATAATCCTTCCTCAGAGTCTAGGCTCTGTTTATATAAACGCAGCAAGTCCGCTGACGACTTAACGTTACCTGACTTTAATCCACTAGATACATCAATACCACTCACAGGCTTAGGCGTGCCCATTAGCTTAATAAGCCCCTCTGCGTATTGTTTATAAGAGTAATTACTGTTGATATATTGTATAGCCTCGGATGATATCCTAGCTAACCTATCTGGGTCTGACTTTAGCTGATTCAATATGTCTGTGACCTCTTTTTCAGACTCAACCTTTATGACGGCGTTATCAGGAAGTTCAGAATACCAACCCACATTTCTAACTATCACAACGACACCTTGACGCATAGCTTCAATCGTAGAAAGTGACGTCTCGCCCTGATATTTCATACGATAGTTTACGAATACATCCAGTTTATTTATACTTGTTTGAAAGTCAAAGTCAGATAGGTTAGTCGAAACAGAAACATTTGCATAAGCGCGCAAACGATCCATGGTTTCTTTTGAGGTATAGTTATATCCGAACAACTTAATCTCGCAGTCTCCAAATACAGAATTATTGGCAAGCGACTCTATGACCTTAATGCCTTTGACATCAGCTATTATTCCAGCTAGCCCAATGGTTAACCTAGCATAGTCTCGCTGTCTTACCATCGTAGGACAGTAGGTCGCTAGATTAACTGGTTGTATTGGCACGCTAGTCACCAAAACGTCCTTAACGGCTTTAGCGGCATACTTTGAATGTGTCATTATCCCCAATTGGTTATTTACCACCGATGCTATGCACTGGCTCATTGTCGACGAGCTTTTACTTGATAGCACACCCTCAAGGCTTCTCCGCTCTGACGAAATCATTCCCTTCTCGTCCATTATTCTGTACGCTTCACTGATGTTGGTGTCATGCAGTATTGCATACCCTGGCAAGTAGAGGCTATTTCTTATACTCTCCACGTGGTAATCACTATTACCTACATGGTAAACGACTGCATCATACTGAGCATATTTCTCTACACCGAAACTCTCCGCAGGAAAGTAGTTCGCTATATATTGTAAATAGTTTGGCCTAGTAGGGATTAGATTTTGACCAGGCTCTGCATAATAATCAATGTCGAAGTATTCGCTAAGCGCAGGATGTGACTCGGCCACAACCTTACCAACTGCAGATAGGCCGTCAGGAGCAGGCGTAAAAACTGCAATCTTCGGACGTTCGACAGCCCCCTTTAATACGATGCCGTCCATTGCACGAACTGATCTTTTTGCAGTCTGATCCCAACTGTAATGTTTTAGTATGGATCGGTACTTCGCTTTTGGTACGCTGCGGTCACTTGTCGCAAGTGCTCGTGTGATTGCACTTGCTATTGAATGCTGGTCCTCATAGTCACAATAATAAAATGCGTCTTCGGAGATCTCTTTGAATACATTCAACGATGAACAAATCATCCTCTTATCGGTCAAGACTGCTTCTAGCACTGGCAACCCCAGGCCCTCGCTTTCTGACACAAAAAGGACTGCTTGACATCGGCTATAAAGCCAGTCGAGCTCATAATCCTCGATATTACCAGTAAACAACAAATTATCGGAGAATGCGTTAAGTTTATTTCGCTCATTCTTGTGTATCTTGGAAGTTATTACCAATTTGAAATCGTCAGAACGACCTGCTCGAAACTCTTCAAATCCCAGTACGGCACGGAGATTATTCTTACGTGAATCATCACTGGTGGGCATCAATATGTAATCTTCTGGTATATTTATCGCCCTTGGCTTTAACAAACGCTTGTTAGACTTAATCGCAGCACCATCAATCGACACAACTCGATCACCTGGGATGCCCAAGTAAACCATCAAATCATCTCGCACCGACCTAGAGATCGTCAGTATTTTATCAGCCTCTAACAACAATGAGAACCTTTTTAGGTAATTATCGAATTGCATCAGTGATTGGTAACGGTGATGGTATAAATATGGTATCAAATCATAAAAAACAAGCACCCTCTTAACACCTTCCGGAAATACCGAGACCACAGGTTCTTGAAAAGGTGATGGTATCAAATAGTCAATATCGTAGTCTTCACTCTTAATACTAGCGATATAATCATTCAGCTCTCTTTTATTATGATAAGTAGCCGCCTCAATCTTTGTCTTTGTTGTGTCAGCGAGGTTAAGATGAACTATGTCCATACCTTTAAAAAACTTGACCAGGTCGTTGTTGTCGAGCCGATTAATATTAAGCTTTTTGCTTACTATCACCTGTACTTTAGAATAGTGTTTTTGTGCTAGCAACGACTTAATGAGGCAGGCCGAATAACGCCCCATGCCACGGTCGCGCGCATCGGTTTGAAATACTTGGCCATCGATAACTAATAACTTACGCTTCATAGGTATTAGTTCCTTCTCGCTATTTTGTACAAATTAAAGCCCACGTATAGCAAACTATCCCTGATGGTGCGATATGCTTTGGCTGCAATACGATAGTGTAAGCGGAGCGGGCTCTTAGGTGCCTTTCGTCTAATGACAAAAAACTCTTTAGCATCATACTCTTTAGCGCGATTGATCAATTCCTGATATGATTCGTGCCCAGAAAGTTCGATTCGGGGGTGATCGCGCCGAATTGGCACCTTCTTTATGCCGCGTTCGTTGATAATACTCATGATCTTGCCATCTACTTTATTAAACAACTTGCGTGCGAGCGCACCGAGACCATCCCTGTATTGAAGCTGCGGCTTAACAGCTGACTTCTCTTTATCACTAGTTTTCGTCATTACCTCTATTGTACCGAAAATAGACCTGGCTTTAAAGGGTCAAATGGTGCACAGCAGCACTCGATAGTATAAACTGGATGCATGACACAAAAAATGACAAGAGTTATTATTGATGGCGAAGTAGTCGTAATGCCACACTTTAGCGGCATAGGGCACTACACACTTGAACTTCTTCGCGCCATAGATCGCCAGATCGATAATAACGACTCTTTCAGTTTCTCTATCCTAATAAACCGTAAAAACATTGATAAAGTCCGAAGCTTCGGACTTCGTAACATACAAATTGTTAAAACGCCTTTTTCGCTTAGGATCTCAAACGGACTAAAAAGACGTGGCATACAACCACCGCTCGATATGTTTTTTGGGCGAGGCATCTATATATTTCCAAACTATTCATCCTGGCCACTTCTACTGTCAAAGGCCGTAACCTTCGTTTACGACATATCTTATGAAAAGTATCCTGAGCTTGCCGAGCCACGTAATCAAGTTTTCTTGCTGCAACAGGTAGAACAGTCCGCTATACGCTCTAACATGGTTGTCACGATATCAGAAAGCAGCAAGAACGACATATCGACTCTTTATCATCTGGATAAAAATCACATTAAAGTTTTATACCCAGCGGTAGATACAAATATTTATCGCCGCAGATCTAACGCAGAGGTTCAAATCATTAAAAATAAATACGGTGTAAAAGGTGAATACATATTATTTGTTGGCAACATAGAGCCGCGAAAAAATATTAGCAACCTGCTCCTCGCGTATGAGAAGCTTCCGCAGAACTTACAGAAAAAGAACTCCTTATTAATTATTGGTGCAAAAGGCTGGCAGGATGGTGAAATATTTAATACTATCAATCGTCTAAAAAAGAAAGGGGCGTCAGTTCAATTTCCAAATAAATATGTGTCGGACAAAGACTTACCTGCCTTTTATAGCGGCGCAAAATTATTTGTTTATCCAAGTATATACGAAGGTTTTGGTATACCACCAATTGAAGCTATGGCGTGTGGCGCCCCAGTGATAACAGCTAACAATTCATCGCTTCCAGAAGCCGTAGGTAATGCAGCATTGATGGTTGATGCACTGTCGGTTGATAGTATATCTGCAGCAATGTCGCGCCTAATAGACGACAGCGGCCTACGTGAAAAACTAGTCCAGCGCGGTTACGAGCAGGTCAATAAGTTCTCGTGGGATGATAGCGCTTATAATTTCTTACAAGAATTAAAAAATATCCGATGATACAACTACCTGACTTATGGGGCCGCGTCAACATTTAGCTACACAAACAGATTACTAAAGGCTATACTATACATAGACTAAAATATTGAGGCAAAATGAAGACTAATCGACCCAAACCATACATTCTACGCATTATTTCGCATATAGCACGATTGCCTAGGTACATCTCTTACTTCGAAGGAAAGGCATCAACAGCCGAGTCAGCTATAGAAGGCTTGAAGGCTGAAAACGAGAGGCTTACGAATGAGGTTTCTAATCTTGAAAAAATTGGCTCTACTATTGATAGCGTTAATGAGCGCTTAGCTAATCTGCAACATATAGTAAATCAACATAGGGATACAGTCAGCGAAAAACAAGTAATCAACAAAACCATGTCCGACAACCATAATTATGATATGTTCTACAAACATTTTGAAGATGAGTTTCGTGGCAGCGAAGATCTAATCAAAGAAAGAATTACAGAGCACTTGCCTTTATTCTTTGCCCTAGCAGAGCCATTGAAAAAGCTACCCATCGTTGACATTGGCTGCGGAAGAGGCGAGTTTCTAAGTATAATGTCAGAAAATGGGTTTAACGCTATTGGTGTAGATATGAACGATAGTATGGTCGAGCAGACCAAGAAACTTGGTCTAAACTCGATACGTAGTGATGCCCTGTCGTACCTTTTTAAGCAAAAGAACAGCAGCTTGGCCGCCGTTACTGGTTTCCATATTGTCGAACACATTCCGTTTGAGCAGCTCATGGATATATTTACTGAGTGCTATAGAACTATTAAAAAAGGTGGGGTTGTCTTGTTCGAAACTCCAAACCCACATAACCTGAACGTCGGTGCATGTAACTTTTATATGGACCCGTCACACATAAGACCGCTCCCCCCTGAACTGCTTGCTTTTTCACTTAAGATGGTCGGGTTTGACACCGAAGTAGTAAAGCTACACCCAAAGAAAGAATCCATCACTCATACTGACGAAACAATGAAAGATATAATAGACATGCTTTATGGTCCGCAAGACTATGCAGTCATAGGTCGTAAGATTTAATAAATTATAGATATACCCTGCTTTACTAAAAATATTAAAGGAAGATTGTTTCAACCGAAACTTGTGGAGACACCGCATAAGGCGTGCTTTTGTCGTTTAAGACACGGAAGGAGGTTGAATCGTCCCACCACTGCAGCGTATCTCCGTTCGAGCCAGAAAGAACAGCAACATCTACAGTGTACTTACCATTATTGAAGATATTAGGAATTAGCCATCGAACGCTTAGAATGTTGTTCTTTTTACCCAATGTCAGTTTCTGACTTTTGCCTAGAGTTATATCTGTATTAGTGCCGCATACCGGCTGACCCTTCTCGTCTTTTATAGTAAAGCCCGGATTAACTAAGTCCTTGAAGTTAGGATCACCTACTATTTGATAAGATATTTCTATATCCTTATCATCTAGGGTATATACCTTTTTTGATAGTGATAAATGGTCTATATCGACACCACCCAGTCCCCACTTCATAGTAGAACCTGATTCTTTAGCTAAACGCTTCTTTTCGTCGTTTTTACCCGCCTCGTATAGACCCGGCAAGAATATCTTTGTATATTCTTTTGCGACCTCTTCTGAGCTACCCTCAAAAGCCACCTTATTATCATTGATTAGCATAGCCCTATCGCAATACTCCCTGACTGCAGACATATCATGGCTAACAAAAATAACTGTTTTGTTCTCTTTTTTTAGCTTCTTAAAATATTCAAAGCATTTACGTTGAAAATCGGCGTCACCAACAGCAAGAACTTCATCGATCAATAAAATCTCTGATTCTGCCAAAATTGTAGCCACTGAGAATGCTAGCCTTACCTGCATTCCACTACTATAGTTTTTCAGTTTTTGATCCATAAATCGTTCTAGTTCTGCGAAATCAACAATTGCGCTATATTTGACATCGACTTCTTTTTCAGAGAACCCGAGCATAGCACCGTTAAGATATACATTCTCTCGACCGGTCAGCTGAGGATTAAACCCAACACCTAACTCGATAAAAGGGACAAGCCTGCCGTTAACAGTTATACTACCTTCGTTTGGCTGATAGATACCGGCAATTATCTTTAAAAGTGTACTTTTACCACTACCATTGCGGCCAACAATCCCAAAAAATTCACCCTTTTTTACATCAAAAGATATACCTCTAAGTGCATGCTGAACTTCAAATTTTTTTCTTTTTTTATTAAAAGGGTTCACAAATAAGCTTTTGACACTGTCGGCCCTTTCATGCGGCAACTTGAAAGTTTTTGAAACGTCCTTAACACTAATCGCTATATCATCACTCATTATTAAATCTCCTCCGCAAAGCTTGGTGACTTTTTCTTGAAATACCATGCGCCAATAATGGTAAATGCAATCACAATAGCTATTGGTATTAGTCGTGCGTATGAGCTACCATAAATGCCCGCAATCGTAAGAGCATCTTGGGTTATAACAAGGTGGCGAGCGTCTTGTATAATCTGCGCAACTGGATTTAGTATCATTAACTTTGCTACCAGCGGAGACAGAATGACAACTAGTGTAATTGGATAAAGAATTGGTGTTGCATAAAAACCCGCCTGCAAAACAACTTCCCATATATAATTTATATCCCTAAAACGAACATATAGCGCACTTAGTATAAACGATACAGACAATGAAAATATAAATAGTTCCATAATTAAAGGTATTAGCCACAAGATATTTAATGTAAAAGGCACACCATTGATAACCATAAAAATCGCAAGCACCCCAAGGTTTATGACAAGGCTAATCAACGCCGAAAAAGAGCCGGCAACCACAACTACATAACGCGGAAAGGCTAGTTTGCGCAGCATATCACCTTTTCCTACAATAGCCGATACTCCATTCATTGTGACTTCTACGAAATAATTCCAAAAAACTACACCCAATAGTAGGTATACCGCGTAATGCGGTACGGCATTCCCAACCTTTAAAAAGCCAACAAATACTACATACAAAACTGCAAACAGTGCGAGTGGACGAAGTAAAGTCCACACATAGCCCAAGACCGAGCTTTTATAACGAATCTTGAAGTCGGTTATAACAAGTTGTCTAAGTAAAATGACTGAGTAGCGATAACGTTGTTTGAGTTTGTTTAAAAAATCCACAGTAGCCTTTATTATAGTGGCATTACCACCTTAAATCAATGTTATACTATACGAATGGACAAAGAAAAAGTAGTTATTTCCGGTGTAAACGGATTCGTAGGTCATCATCTAGCCAAAGAACTTTACGGGGCTGGCCTATCGGTCGTAGGAGTTGGGCGCGAAACAGAGGTTAGCACTAATATTGCCGATATCATCGATGAATATCATCAAGCAGACCTAATTAATGAATGGCCCGAGATACCTGAAGCCAAAGCCGTCATTCACCTAGCCGGACTAGCTGCAGTCGGGCCCTCTTTCGACAACCCCCAGCTGTACCTTAACGCCAACAGCTCTATGGTGACCAATCTGTGCGAATACTACATGAAGCAAGATAAAAAGCCCCGCGTAGTAATCGTCAGTAGTGGCGCTATCTATAGCCCAAACCAGCCAATGCCGATTACCGAAGCTGGTGAAATTGATTTTTCTTCACCCTATGCAGTCAGTAAAGTGCTAAATGAAAACCAAGTAACCTACTATCGCAAACGAGGTTTAGACTGCGTAGTTGTTCGACCCTTCAATCATATAGGACCAGGCCAAGCCGAGGGATTCCTATTACCAGACCTATACAAACAACTCTCCTCCCTCAAAGAAGGCGAACATACGATAATTACTGGCAACGTCGAAACCCGTCGTGATTTCACTGATGTGCGGGATGTGGCACGAGCTTACGGTAAGATCGCCCTTGCGCCAGTATTAAAAGACAGCCTTTATAACATCTGTTCTGGATCTAGCCTATCTGGTGTAGAAATATTTAACGCCCTAAAAGGTGCTATGAATCTGAGCGAAATAGGACACGAAATTGATCCATCAAAAGTTCGTCCAACTGATGTTATGGATATTGTCGGCAGCTCAACTCGCCTAAAAGACGAATTAGGCTGGGAACCCCAAATAGACATCCATCAAACGGTTATTGATTTCGTAAAATCTAAATCTTTGTAGATTCGATAGCAAGGTCGTTTTTGACCATCAGCTTCACGAGGCCAGGGAAATCGACTTTTCTCTCCCAACCAAGTTCTGTTTCAGCCTTAGTTGGGTCGCCTAATAAAACATCGACTTCTGCAGGGCGCATGAAGGCGGGGTTTTGTTTGACGTATGGGCGCCAGTCATTAATGCCAACTTCTTTAAAGGCTAATTCCAAGAACTCTTCAATTGAATGAGTCTCACCTGTTGCCAATACGTAGTCCTGAGGCTTGTCCTGCTGCAACATACGCCACATACCTTCGACATAGTCACCTGCATATCCCCAGTCGCGCTTTGGCCAAAGGTCGCCCAACTCAATATCATCCTGTAGTCCAAGCTTGATACGGGCTACGGCATTGGTAATCTTGCGAGTTACAAATTCGATTCCACGTCGGTCGCCTTCGTGATTGAATAGGATTCCAGATACGGCAAACATTTTGTAACTTTCGCGATAATTTTTAGTAATCCAAAATCCGTATAATTTGGCAACGCCGTAAGGGCTGCGAGGGTGGAAAGAAGATTCTTCGTTATAGCCGTTTTCTGGACGGTTATATTCAAGCCCGCCGAACATTTCGGAAGTAGACGCTTGATAAAAACGTATCTTGTTTTCAGGGTCAGTCAAACGAATGGCTTCAAGCATATATAGAACACCCCTGCCGGTGACATCAGCTGTCAGTTGGGGATTCTTGAATGAATAACCCACATGGCTAATAGCAGCTAGGTTATAGACTTCATCAGGCTTTGATAGCTGTAGGGCGCGGACTAATGATGATTGGTCCGTCAGGTCGGCCTCAATCAGATGAACGTAGGGGAATTCTGACACCGTAATATCATGTTTCGGATTATGCTGTCCACGGATAATGCCATAAACTTCATAACCTTTTCCATGCAAAAGTTCCGCCAAGTGTCCACCATCTTGACCTGTAATGCCAGTGATTAATGCTCGTTTTTTAGTAGTCATTTGAATTATCCCCTTATGCCCAATTAAAAATCATAAATATATTAGATATTATAACATCCCTAGCGCGAGTAATCATCCGAGAGGCGTACGATGTCATCTTCGCTAGATGGATGCATAGCATCTGTATGCTGCCATATTTCCGCAACTAAAGTATAGGCTGCAGCGCGACCGATAAGACGATGGCGCTCTAAAGCAGCGAATTGAACCGCCTCACCTGACTTTATGTTAGTCAAGCCTTGCTGGATATCACTCATGCTCTTGTCGAAACAACCATCGGTTAAAAAGGCCCATCGCTCAGCTCGACGATTATGGTACTGCCAACTAAGTCTTTGCTCGGGCGATACAATCAGAATTTTAGGGCTCAACTCGGCCTTATCATCACCTAATTTCGCATCAGTAAGGCTTAGGCCCTTGAATAGATCACCGACAAAAGAATCGGCATCACTATTGTCTAGCTTTAGATATGCGCCCCATGGCCTCTTTGAGTCTGATTCGACAACCGTATAGCCACAGGAGTCCATGCAGGCTCTGATGTCTTGGACAATTTTATCTTTACTGCAAATTTCACTGGTATCGACATTGGATAATTGAGTTAATAGTTCTGACATAATATTCCTAAATTATAACATCATTCTCGCTACCGTCGATCAAAATGTTATACTAGTATCAATGAAAAAAATTAGTATTCTGATTCCAACTTACAATGAAGAAGACGCCCTCGAACACCTTTATCAACGCATAGGCAAGTTAGCTAACGACAATAAAGATTATGATTTCGAGTTTATGTTTGCCGATGATGGCAGCACTGACAAAACCCTAAAAATGATCAAAGATTATGCCGAGACTGATGATCGTATCGCCTACGTCAGCTTGTCACGAAATTTTGGTAAAGAAATCGGTATGATTGCCGGTTTAGATGCTGTTACCGGTGACGCGACGGTTATTATTGACGCTGACCTGCAGGATCCACCAGAACTAATCCCTAAAATGATTAAATACTGGGAAGAAGGCTACGATGATGTCTATGCCAAACGCAACAGCCGTGAAGGCGAGACTTGGATTAAATTGATCACTGCCAATACCTACTACTGGCTACTCGGCAAGATGACGCCACTTATCAGTATTCCCAAAAATACTGGTGATTTTCGACTACTCGACCGCCGTTGTGTTGAAGCCCTAAAGCAACTGCGTGAATCTGAACGCTACACCAAAGGTATGTTTAGTTGGATTGGCTATAAAAAGAAAGAAATTACCTATGACCGAGACCCTAGAATTGCTGGCGAGATCAAACAGAACTATAAAAAACTGATTAACTTAGCGCTGGATGGTATCACATCGTTTTCAACCACACCTCTGCGCATGGCGTCGTTTTTTGGAATGTTAATATCATTCACGGCATTTTTGTTCGTGGTTATAGTGGTGTTTAAGGCTTCAATCTTTGGCGACCCAGTACCCGGTTGGCCGTCACTGATGGCCGTTATGCTATTCCTTGGCGGCATTCAGTTGCTGTCATTGGGGATTATAGGTGAATACATCGGCCGTATCTTTAAAGAGGTAAAAGGTCGCCCACTTTATTTTATCGAGGAAAGTCACAGTGCAAAAACTTCTAAAAAAACACGCTGAGAAATTACGCTTCGGCCTTGTTGGCGGCATGAACACTTCGATTGATTTCGTAATTCTATTTACGTTGGTTGCTTTTGGTATACCGGCTATTGTGAGCAACTTTATATCAACCTCGGTCGCATTAGTCTTTAGCTTTTTCGCCAATAAAACCTTTACATTCAAGGGTACCGGCAAGAGTACCCGAAGACATTTTGCATACTTTTTGATCATTACTTTATTTGGCCTGTGGGTTATCCAGCCAGTTATCATTGAAGGTATAAAATTTCTGATTGGGCCATGGTTTACAAACAAATATTCCGTATTGTTAATTGGTAAACTATTCGCAACCTGCGCCACGCTAGTTTGGAACTATCTGTTATATCGTAAATTCGTCTTTCAAAAATAAACTTAGCACTCCCCTTGTAGACAAAAAGTATATAAAGTGTTATAATTATATAATATTAAGAATGTAAGCGGAGATATACAATGTCAACCGAGCTTAAACTGGCAGAATACAAGTATTCACAACGTGGCCTGGCAGAAGGAATCCGATCCCGATACGACTCTAAATGCCTTGCTCCCAATGTTGTTTACGAAATCCCGCCGCTTACAAACGCTGGTCAAGAAATAGCTAGGTACGGCGCAGTACACGATGGTGAGAATCAACGTCTACGGGCATTAATTAAAACTCCTAAAGATGAGTATTACGCGATAGTCGATATGACTACTATTGATAGGATTGATGGCAAGGTTTCTGGCATTTCAGAGGCTACAGCTCTTACTATCCACATCCCAAACCAAAAAGCAGAGCTAGTCGGATACCTTGAAGATTACAAGCAAATTACCATCAGCCACACTCAAGACAAAATCTCAAAAGATGACTTTTCAATCCTGCGAAGTGATAACGGAGTAATTGGCATAGTAAGCTACAAAGATAAAGATCAGACTGAAATATTTACACCCTCAAACATTACCTACGGAATGCCCGAAAGGCTGCTTCACATGGATACAGTTGACCCCACTGAAAATCCTGATTTTTGGAGTTTCGAAACGACAGATAAAATAGATATGAGCAATTAACATCGCTACAAAACCGTTCAAAATCATTTAGTGTGGACAAATTACTTATATTATGCTATTGTATAGTTAAAGATTTAAAAACAAAAAAAGGATCGCTATAATGTCACCAAACTTGGAGCCGGCACTAAAAACTGAATCTGCAGCCGAAATAGAAATCGACCTTGAGGGCAGATACGAGTCAACACCTATGGCTGATAAGACGTCATATAAATTTGAACCACTTCAAGATGATAATGATGCGATCGCCGTGTACGAAAGCCCTGATCGTGAAATGAAACAAAGACTAATTACACAAGTCAAAGCTGGTAGAACTTTTTTTGGCATAGTTAGTATAGAAACTAGTTTTGTGATTAATGATGGTGAACCACCTACTAAATTCGAGGCTGTGGCAGTCACTAGACATACCTTAGGCAAGAAGGCCGAATTAGTTGGGTTATTAGACGACAACAACGATACGGGTGCTGTCAGCATAGGGCGTCTCAGTAGCGGAGAGATTGATCCAACCGTTTCTAGTAGACACTTCTCGGTCGCAATTGAGAGCGATAAAGATAAAGCCATTGGCGACAGAGCAATTTACGTCATCAATGAAAAGCCGACCAACGGAACCACCGCTTATACCCCAAAGGCATTCAATAATGACGAGTGCATACAGGTTGAAGGTAAAGATCACTTGGCCGATCCATCTTTTTGGAGTGCCGATTCGGCCATAATAGAAAGTCACCTACTAGACCTGTTGGGCAGGACTATAGTTATAGATAAGCCGTAAACCCAAAATGGTATACTTGAAATAATGCGACACATTGCAATTGATGCCCGAATTATAAACAGTTCAACTGGAACTTACGTTGAGAGATTATTGCATTACTTGCAAAAAATCGACAAGTCCAGCCGGTACTCGATACTAGTTCGCGCCAAAGACAAAGACTACTGGAAACCAACAGCCGACAACTTTACCGTTAGGGTTGCTGATTTTGATAATTATTCAATTGGCGAACAGATTGGTTTTAAGAAGTTTTTAGATGAACTATCGCCTGATTTGGTGCATTTCTGTATGCCCCAACAACCGGTCTTTTATAAGGGCGCCCATGTTACGACATTTCACGATCTAACTCTGTTAAGGACCTATAATACAGATAAAAAATGGCTAACTTTTCACTTCAAGCAACTAGTCGGTAAATTCGTTTTTAAGCGAGTTTTAAAAACTAGCCGTTACATCCTAGCGCCAACTAACTTCACTAAAAATGAACTTTTGAAATTCTTTACTATCCCCGCTAATAAAATAGCCGTTACCCCCGAAGCGGCCGACGTCTTTGTAGACAAACTAGTCCCCTACGAGCATCCGTTTAAACAATTTATTTTATACGTCGGCCAACAAAGTGATTACAAGAATATTCGTCGCCTTGGGGATGCCCATCAGAAGCTGTTAAAAAAACACCCTGACCTGGGTTTGATATTGGTCGGACGAGTTAATGCCAGCGCACGAAGTAACCAAGCTTATTTTGAAGGCAAAGGCTACCAAAATATCTGTTTTACGGACTTTTTACCTGATACTCAGCGCGATTGGCTATATACCAACGCCGCCGCTTATGTGTTTCCTTCGCTCATGGAGGGTTTTGGACTACCTGGACTGGAAGCGATGGGTTATGGCGCTCCAGTTATCAGCAGCACAGCAACGTGCCTCCCAGAGGTCTATGGCGACGCTGCGCAGTACTTTAACCCGCTAGATATCGACGACATGGCGCGAGCAATCGATGAAGTCTTGACTGATGACAAATTGCGTAATGAATTAATAAAAAAGGGCTACAAGCAAATAGCGAAATATTCTTGGCAACGAACAGCCAAACAGACACATAGTGTCTATATTGATGCGATACGGAACTACGTCAGACCTTAGTCGGTAGGTGGTAAATGGTGGATGGTAGTTAGTAGTTAGTAAGTAGTATTTGGTAAGTTGCATTATTTCTGCGATTCTACCATCTACTATTTACTACCTACCATTTACCAATCTAGCTACTAGCTTGAGCGATTGTAAGTTTGCGGTCGAAACCTTCACCCTCGGAAAAGGTCTGGATATCGCCATACTCGCTGGCGACTTGATGAACGATGCGGCGATCGGCCGGGTTCATACTGACGATACGAGAATCACCGGTGCGCCTAACCTCTTCTATCCATTCACGAGCCTGGATAGCGACGCGGTCAGCTCGTTGCTTCTTGTAATCGGCGATGTCAATATTAACACGAGTTAATGGCGCGTCTTTGTTGCGAAGTACGGTCGACACGATATATTGCAGGCTACGTAGGGTTTCAGCATTACGGCCAATTAACAGGCTATTTAGCTCGTTAGAAGGAACAGACAATTCGATAACATCTTCGTCACAAGTTGACGATACGGTTATGTTAGCACCAAAAAATGATAATAAATCCTCGAGATATTTTTGCGCAAATTGAACTGATTCTTCTTTGTTCATAACTTCTCCTTTTTATTATTTCTCCTAGTAGCCGTGTCCTTAGCCTTGATGCGGATAATTGTTGCTGTTTGAGCGTCTTTGGCCCGCGCTTTGGCGGTTGCCTTTTTGTTTTGACTTGCCGGTGCTTGATCAGCAATTTCTATCATCTCTTCAACATCGTCTTTTAGGATGTGCTGCTGTTGCAAAACAGCTACCAGGTTAGAAACGGTATAGTAAAGCGCAATTGCACCAGGCAGATTAATCATGATAAAGAACATCATAACTGGTAAAAACTTAGTCATTGACCCCATCATGACGGAGTTCATTTCGCTCTGATCAGCCTGTTTACCATCAGAAGCTTCTTTCATGATGTCACGTAGGCGTTTTTTGGAATTCTGTTTTGGAGCCGTCTGTTTAGCCATAATGTATTGAGTAATGGCGGCGCCGATAGCCAGGACAAGCAAGACAGCATTAACACTGAACGGATTTGATGTTATCGCCTGTTTAGTTAGATCGAGGAAGCCAAGTAGCTTCTCGTTAAAGTTCTCGGGGTGAGCAATCAAATCCTTGATTGGGCCAATCTGTTGCATGAAACCGTAGGTGTATTGCGACAACTGGTCGCGATGCAGGGTAAAGATCTGAATAACTTGATACAGAGCAATAAAGATTGGTAGTTGAATAAATAGTATACCGATTGAGCGGAATGGGCTGATGTCATGCTTTTTGTAAAGCTCCATCATCTGGACACTTTCGAGTTGTTTGTTGCCCTTGGTAGCCTTTTTGATCCTGGCAAGTTCTGGTTGCATGCGCTGCATGGCTTTGGTTTGATGAAGCTGTTTTTTGACTAACGGCCACATAGCGAACCTAACCAGGATAGTGAATATTATCAGCGCAACACCGAAATCACCACCTGGTATCAGGCTGTATATTCCGATCAACAGGTTAAAGATTGGCTGAACAACAACTAACTGAAAAATATCCACAGAGGTAATAACTCCCGAAAAGCACTAATATTGATTAGTTTATTATAACAGTTTATGAATTTTTTGGTACGCTCTTGGCGGGTTTTTGTATACCGGCCTGGTCAAACAACTGATCAATTTGTTCAGTCATGTCATTTTGGGCGATATTTATAAGCTCACTCGAGGTTACGATAAGTGCGATGTCATAAACCCCATTAAGTTCTGGTAGCTTAATACGAATATACTCATACAGTCGTCTTCGAATGCGATTACGTCGAACGGCGCTTTTGAGAGTTTTTTTACTAACAACAATCGCGACCCTTGATTCTTTGCGGTGATCATTAGCGACAACCCTAACAGTAATCGAGTGTGAACGAATAGTTTGTCCGTTTTTGTAGACATAAAGTAGGCTTTTGTGGCCATGGAAGCGGTTTTTAAAAGGAATCATTGTTAATAGTATATGGTATTTGGGAGTTGGTAGATAGTAATTGGTAAATGGTAGTTGGTAGATGGTAGATGATAAATGGTAAGTAGTAAATGGTAGTTGGAATATGTAGATGGTATTAGGAAGGTAGTAGATGGTAGATGTTGGAAGGAGAAAAGCCAGGAAACGATTTGATTTAAAAAACACTGCAGTTATTCTGCAGTGTTTTAATTAGGCCGTTAGTTTTGCGCGACCTTTAATTCGGCGGCGCTTAACAACAGCGCGTCCAGCTTTGGTCGAAACGCGGGCACGGAAACCGTGTGTACGTGCTCGATGGCGTGTGTGTGGTTGAAACGTTCGTTTTGGCATATCCGTCCTAGTGTACCTAAATTATCCCCTTTTGGCAAGGTGTTATTTGATATATATTCAATTGGGTTGTATGGTATGCAAAAGTTTTCCTCTAAAAGACCTTGTTTTTCCACACATTAACTGAGGCGACTCTAAACTGTGTATAACTCTCACCCCTAATTACTCTCTTTCTTTGATAAATATATCTGCTTGTGGAAAACCCGGTCATTAGGTATAGTTAAAGACATTAAGTTGTGTTTTTTAGAGAGGTTTAAATATGCATCACGCGTTGTGGCAAAGTGTGCTCGGAGAAATCGAATTGTCGGTTTCACATGCGACATTTACGACGTGGTTCAAAAATACTGAGCTAATCGATCAGAATGACGCCGGTGTGGTCATATCTGTTCCAAATATTTTTGCCAAGAAACAGTTTGAAGTAAAGTTCAATGATCAAGTTCGCGGTATTTTAGCCAAGAATGGTATAACCCCTAAACAAATCACCTACACTATCAATACTTCCGGCAAACATACGCGACTTAACCGCGAAACAACCATAGAAGCTGCTACTGCCACCTCTATTGATGGTCTATTGCCAACTACGGCCAAACATAAACCTAGCCAGCCTATAGTTGGAAACTTAAATCCACGCTACACATTTGATAGTTTTATTGTTGGTTCAAGTAATGACCTGGCATACACGGCTAGCCGAGCTGTTGCGACAAACCCCGGGGTTAAATATAATCCACTTTACCTATACGGTGGTGTTGGCCTAGGTAAAACTCACCTTATGCAGGCTATTGGTAATGAATTAATTAAAAATGATCCTAAAATTAGAGTGCTATATATTAGCTCGGAAACTTTTGTAAGTGAATTTCTAGACCACATCAGGTTCAAGAAAAAAGGTTTCTCTGAAAAATATCGCAATGTTGATGTGTTGATTGTTGATGATATGCAATTTATTGCTGGTAAAGAAAAAACTCAAGAAGAATTCTTCCATACTTTTAATCACCTACACCAAAATAATAAACAGATTATTATCAGTAGTGATAAACCACCTAAAAGTATCCCTACTCTAACTGAACGTTTACGTAGTCGATTTGAAATGGGTATGGCAATTGATATTCAAATGCCAGACTTTGAAACTCGTTGTGCAATTTTAAATATTAAGGCTTCACAATCAGGTGTCACTCTAAATCAAGAAACTGTTGAGTATTTAGCAACAAACATCAAAACTAACATTCGTGAACTTGAAGGTGCATTAAATCAATTACTCGCTTATGCCGAAATGAGAGGTATCGAACCTGATATCTCAACAGCTGAAGGACTACTAGGAAACATCCGTCACTCTCGTCCACAACATATATCGAGTAAACAAATTATCGATCGCACAGCTAAACATTTCCAATTAGAATTAAGTGAAATATGTGGTTCAAAACGCGATAAACATATTGTCGTACCACGTCAAATTGCAATGTATTTACTTCGTAGCGAGTTACATCTTAGCTTTCCTAAAATTGCCACAGAATTAGGTCGTAAAGATCATACTACTGCTATCCACTCGATTGAAAAGATTGAAAAAGCTATTAAGTTAGATTTTCTTATTCGTGAACAAGTCGCTTCAATTAGGGAGAAATTATATGCGTAAATTAGTAGTTGGTAAATGGTATTTAGTAAATAAATATTGGGTAAAAAATGTGAACAACCTGCGCAAGACTGGTACTACATCTAGTGCGTACTCATCCACAGAAAGACTACCTTCACTACAAACCTATACTACTAATGGGTTACAAGTCCCATATCGTGAACTTGATGTACTACACTATTCCACCACGATATACACATACCTAATCTGTAAATTCACCCTGTTGAATAAAAGTTTTACCTATTATCCACAGAGCCTATTAATGAGCCTATTAAAAGAAAATTAAAGAAAGGTAATAATAATGGAACTTACTGTAACCCAAGAAAATCTAAATCGTGCACTATCGGCTGTTGGTCGAGTTGCTAGTACTAAAACTCAATTACCTATACTTAGTAATATACTTCTTCGTACGGACGGTAATCGATTATTAGTTGCAGCCACAAACCTAGAAATCGCAATCACTCAATATATTGGTGCAAAGATTTCAAAACCTGGAGCAATTACTATCCCCGCTCGTTTAATGGCGGAGTTTATTTCAAGCTTACCAAAAGGCTCAATTGAATTAAAAGTGGTAAATGATAATCTTCATATTAAAAGCGGCACCTACACTTCAATTATTAATGGGTTTATTGCTGACGACTTTCCAGAATTACCTACAATCAACGAAGAATCATCAATTCAGTACAGTATAAAAATTGAGGATTTCAAACAAGCAGTCTCCCAGACAATTATTACAACCAGTGGTGATTCGACTAGACCAGTTTTAACAGGTGTCTATTGGAATTCTTTCGAAGGTCAATTATATCTTGCAGCAACAGATGGTTATCGTCTTTCAGAACGACGTTTAGTTGAAACAAAAAGCGAAGTTTCGGCTATTATTCCAACTCAAACTATGCAGGAAGTACTTCGAAATATTACTGATGATTCTAATGAAATTGATATTCTATTTGATGAAACTCAGGTTAGATTCCGAATTAATGACGCTGAAATCATTAGTCGTTTAATTGATGGAAATTTCCCTAATTATCGTCAATTAGTACCAACTTCTTCGGAAACTACTATTACTTTAAATAAAACTGACTTTATCCGTATAACTAAAATTGCAGGATTGTTTGCTCGCGAATCAGGTGGAAGTGTAACTTTAACTGCCGATAAAGATAAAAATACCCTATCAGTTCACTCAATCGCATCTCAATTTGGTGAAAATAATTCAGAAGCTAGCGCTAAAGTTACCAGTAGTGGTCAGATTACCTTAAATTCCCGTTACTTAAGTGAAGCTTTATCGGTAGTTGATGGTGACGAAGTTGAATTTAGTTTCAGCGGCAAAATTGCACCATGTATTCTGCGATCAACTAAACCCGACACAGATTATTACCATATAATCATGCCCCTAAAGAGTTAGTTATATATCAATATGGCGGTGGTAAAAAAGCTATCAGTTGAAAATATTCGTTCTCACGATAAATTTGCAATTACGCTTTCACCATCCGTCACGGTAATAACTGGTAATAACGGCAGCGGTAAGACCTCATTAATTGAGGCGATTTATATAGCCCTTCAGGGAACATCTTTTAAGGGTAGTGACCATGATGTGCTGCGATACGAAAAACCATGGTGGCGAATTGATATCGAATTTGATACTTATATCAAGAGAACTATTACATTTGATCCAAGTTTAGTCAGTGGGCGAAAGAAAATTTCGATTGATGACAAAATTATGTATCGCCTACCCGCCAAACATAAATACCCTGTGGTTTTGTTCGAGCCAGAAGACCTTAGGTTGCTACATGGCTCCCCAACCCGCAGACGACAGTTTATAGACCGCTTCATTAGTCAACTCGACCCATTTTACCTAAGCGCCCTTCATAAGTACGAGCGCGCCTTAAAACAGCGTAATAATTTATTAAAAAAGTCATTCGTAGAAAAAGATGAACTATTCGTTTGGGATATTGCCCTTAGTGAATATGGCGCCTATATTATTGAAAAACGAATTGCATTTATTGAACAAATAAATAGTCAGTTGAACGATCAATATAATTTAATTGCTAAATCTAATGATATTGTTTCGGTTCATTATTCTAATACGTATATTGGCGATATAAAACAAAAACTGCTAAATGACCTACATAATCACATTGATCGTGATAAATTAATTGGTTTTACTAGCACAGGACCACACCGACATGATGTCATATTCATGTTTAATCACGCACCGGCCTTAGACGTCGCCTCTCGAGGTGAAGTTCGAACGATCGTTCTGGCTATAAAATTTATAGAGGTAGATATTATTGAACAGATAACAAATATTAAACCAATCATCTTATTAGACGATGTTTTCAGTGAACTTGATGATGATCGCCAAAAAAGTTTACTGTCAATCGAAAATCAAGTTATTATTACGTCAGCTAAATTACCGAGCAATATCGAGATCGATATTAAATCTATTCAACTCCACTAAGATAATTGTTCCAAATGTATTCATATTGTTCAGGGTCAAAACCACGTGACTTAATATCAGCCTTGACGTCGACAATAAAATCATCTGATGGTATATCAACACACAATGCAATTTTATTTGGGTTACTGGGGTAAAGTTGTGAGGGGCAGGATGATATTACATAATTTCGATTCTCTATCGGTAGTATCGACATAATCGGGTTTAACTCAGCTGTTAATTCAACTTGTTTATCCATTCTAATACCAGTTGATTTTTCGATTACGGAATTTGATTTATCATTGTTTAATAATTTTTTAGCATTTTCAGTCAAGCCAATGAGTGCTGCAACGATTTCAGTGGTTTCGCCATTTCTTATATTGATATTCGTTGTCGATGGATTAAATTCATCTCTAAATACCGTAATAGTGTGCTTACCAGGAGCTACGGTAATCGAATCGCCATTTGTAATGTTTTTTCTATCTTTATTATCAATCAAAACAGCAACCTGTTCTGGGGCAACTTGAAATACTATATAACTTTTAGGTATCAAGAAATAGACAATTGAACCAATTGAAATTAGCATAAATATTAATATACTTATGATGATTATTTTTTTGTTGGTCATTTTATAATCCTCGCTGCCACTAAGCCATTAAGTCCCAACATATAATCAAGTGAACCACTATCTCTCACGCTTGGTACCCTTGTGTCTTGTGAGGCGTCGGCGGCTGGATACTTCGTGTCGCCGGTATATATCATTGTGTGATGGTCTGAACCATTATTAACAATTAATATATCGCCCGCTTGTAGGTCTGACTTTTTTGGACTTTCTATAATTTTATATTTATCAGTTGTTTTTTTAACGTAATCAATCTGGGTTGCGGTACTTGATTTTGGATAATTAGGATCTGCTTCACTAGCCAACATTACTGTGCCTACGAACATTCCACAATCCGCTACGTTGGCCCCTTTATTGTATTTATCCAAAGCTTCAAGGTAAGCCGGCGTTGCGTCCTGTCGTTTATTCATTCCTTCCGTAGCCGGCTTATCGAGAGCGAAGTTTATAGCCGTAGACGCAATATCGCCCGCTACTGCCCCATCTCCACAGTCGGTTATACCCGTAGAGTTGTCAGTATCATCACCACCGGTGCTAATACCTATAACACCAGTCCCGTCGGCTATATTGCCTTTATATTCATTGAAAATACTTGTGGCTGCTCCACCGCGCTCGTTAACTACTTTTTCTCCAGTATCTGCCGAACCTTCGAATCCCCTCGACGGGTCAACTTTTTGGACCGTGGTGTTTCTCATTATTTTATCAGTTCTTCCGTGGAATAAAACTGTGGCAGCTACGGCGGGGTCAACTCCCTTATAGGGTGAATCCGACTTAATGCTATTTAAAGATTTTATCATTTTATTATAGGATGAGTCGGTTGTGGCTTCTTTCCATAAAAAATCGAGTTGGATTGTTAGGTCTGTGATACTCTTTCCCTGGCTTTGGGCGTACTTTTTTAGAGCCGACTGCCTAGATGTAAAGGTCCATTGAGCTATTCCAAAGCCTGTTTTATTCACTGGTTGATAGTTGTCGGGAGCTTTTACTGACGATGATGTGTTCTGTATGCGAGTTGGGGCAATACCCGATTCATATTTTAAATTAGCAGCAACTCCAGAAGCAGCAGCTAGACTAAGTCCTTTTCCAGTTAAGTATTTTAAAGCAGTTTCTAATCTCAATTTATATCCCACATCGCCAGACGTATCATCGCCACCATTTAGACCAGAAGGAACGTCGCAGCCACTTGCATCGGGATCATAAAATAATATGTCATTTGAACCATAAAAGTCAGCATCTATTGCCAAAACTTTAAGCGGCATAAAACTAGATATCATGATAATAGATAAGCAGACATATAGACCTAACTTTTGTGGAAAATTTATTTTGATGTATTTCATTGCCATTCACCTATATCGCTAGTTTTGTAGGAACCATCGTCGGTTTTCTTTAGTAGAACCCAAAACTTTTGAATTTTAGAATCAGTTTTGTCATCATTATAATATAACTTCGTGTTGGTCATTACAACGATACAAGCAACATCAGCTGCGGCGTCGTCGCAAGGCATTACTGATGTAAGATTTGATATGCTTTTTTTAATCACAGAGTTGATATTGAGCTGTTCATAGCCATAAACTTGACTGTCTGCAGTGAAATATTTACCAAGTCTTGCACTGCGCGAATCAACGGATTCGTTTCTGTCCTGGTTGGCATAATTTTCAATAGCGGGCTTAGCGATTTTAGCGAGTTTGACGAGTTCCTCTGAACCAGTATCGACATAGTAGCCATCTTTTGATATACCATTATTCTGCACCGCATCATTATTATTTGCGAGTTTGTATATAAATAAAACAATGACAATGGAAACTATGATGGCGGTAATAGCGATTAGTCTGATTGTAGTGGTTTTTTTATTCATAATATAGCTATGCCTTTACTCCAATATGGATATGCGTACCAGTTCCTGGATCAAAAAATATATCACATTTTGACTTAGGTGCATTATCGCGGTATTTAATATTGGGTACTCCTATTTGGTTGCAACTATCGCCAAGCAGCTGGGCTGCCTCATTAACGAACGTTTGAATAGTTTTACTATAGTTCGAATAGTTTGGCATAGGTACACCATTTATTCCTACGCTTCCGCTGAAATCTACTGCTAGGCCAATCTTGTGCTGGCTATTTTTTGCCCCGTAACTGGCATTTTTAGAACGAACTAGATCTGAAACTGTAAACTTGTTTTTTTCTGCTAATTCGGCAACTATCTTTAGGACCTTTATGTTTATATCTGTTCTAGTTCCAGCGGCAAATTGTTTGATCTGGCCAGTTCGGTCATTGACGTTACCGCTGTCTATGATTGATTTAGCAAGTTGTTTCATTGTTTTGGAATCAAAATCAGTCGTGTCAGTTGCGCTAGATCCGGACCCACTATCATCGGCGGCAGTGGTTGCCGCAATTTCCTCGTTATCCATACCCCGTTCAACGCGTTGATCGATCTGGTATAAATAGTAATATTTGTTCATCGGGTTGCTGTCATTTATCAAGCAATTAATGCCGCTATCTTCACTATAATCATCCCCTGTGTAGCCGATTGGATTTGCTCTGTTAACACATGTGTCAACAAACTTCTGATATCCACTACCAGGTAATGGTAAGCCCGTTTCCTGATCTATTTCGCCATTCATTTTGTCTAATACTTCAAGCGGTTCTATGCCCTGTAGGTTATCTGGGGGTATACCATAAGCCAGGTTACAGTATGGGTCAGCGGCTAGATCCATAGATTTATAATCGTAGTCTTGGCATATTGAATATTCATTAGCATCGGCTGCTTTTGTTATAGGTATAATTGACGAGAAAGACGTAGATATAATCGACGAAATGGATGACAAATATCCCGACGTGGACGACATCTTAACTAACTGCGGTACTAGTTTTGAGAACACACTTCCCATAAAAGTATTTTTGTTTGAGACATCCAATGGGCTATATGCTAAACGGTCCTCTTCGGCGTATTGAGCTATGACTTTTTTTGATAGATTTTGGTATGCGACCGCTTGCGGTATCGTCAAAGGTGCATTGCCTCCCAGCGAAGCTACTGTCCCCATCATTCCCGATGAGCCAGAAGTTATAGCATCACCCGCCAGCTCACCTACGGTACTACTATCGACCACGACTCCAGCCACAGCGTCTTTCAATAGAGCGGGAAGATATATCAAGGCGACACTGAAAGCAGCCGCGCCAACAATCTTGAATGCGCCTCCAACTGTCAATGTAATTCCCCCAGAAAAGAATGCTGCTGTAGCGCCGACTGCCGCCGATCCGATTTGTACGGCTATATTATTATTTATCTTGCAGACCCTGTCTGGATTCTTGCCAAGCATCTGGTTTACGACACTGGTCACGCCCATAAGGGTTCCGGTAAGACCACCACCTGCCAAAAATTGGGCGGCCGTGTCGGGCATCTTTGCGCCAACTTCTCCGTAAGCAGCGTATTTATAGCCGTACGAATCTGTGGCTGTTTTGGAGACCATTGTTTTTCCGTCTGGGCCAAGACTTTTAGTTTCAGCCGTCAATACTGAGCCCAGATATGATACATCTTCAGGAGCTGGGTTGCCGCCAGCTTTTATTTGGTCGGCAATTGTCAAGAACAACATAGCATATCTTGCTAATTGCATGGCCCTAACGGTTTTGGCCGCAAAACCAATTGCCCTCGTTGTACCATATATTGTGCATAGGTCATCCACGGCACCAGTTATCTTCACAGAACTAAAAAGCGCGCCAACGGTGCTTTTGGTAACTGACTTAACGGCCACCTCAGCGGAACCCGCAGCCTCGCCGGCTAGCTCACCAGCAGACTTACCTACCACATCATTAGCCGATTTTTTTAGCACATCAAAGTCACCTTTAGCCTTCTTGAAGGCGTCACTATTTTCACCACCTGGATATAAGGGCTTGTTGCTTGCGTCCACGTCACTGCCCTTAGGGGCTTTTTCGTTAATCGTTACGGGGCTCTTCGTATCAGCCTGAATACCCGCCAGTTTTTCTTTATCCGTTACGCCTTCAAGTTTGATGCCTTTTTTAGATATGCTCAACTTTAATATTGCCTTATTCCATATGCTATCGGTGAATCCTGCAAGTAATGGGTTGTAAGCTTTTTTTACTCCGGCCCTGAATTTTGCATCAGTGTTAAGTTTTTTTGTAAATTGTGACGGTGAAACATCTTCGCCATCAAAAACAAAATTATTAACTTTTTTTCTACCGAGTAATGACTTTGAGGCATCTGCATCGATTTTTACGTCTATGCCAGCTTTTTTGAATTTTTTAATTTGAGCGTCAGACATTGAAGAATATTTACATTTTATGTTTACTACAGCACCACAAACGCCAACACCACCAAGTGCTTTCGACTTAAGTATTTTATTAGTTCTGATGTCCATACTAGTCAATTGACCATTGAATTTTTGGACCATTGTTTCTTTAAAATGCAGTAATAGTAACCCTGGAGATAAGAGGCCGCCTATACCGAGGCTTCCACCGACTAAAGTAATGATAATTGTGGTCAACGGCCCTTTCTTTTTAAAGAAGCTAAAACGGCCACCTGATTTCGATGAACTCGAACCATCATTAGAGACGTTAGTCTTCCAACCGTCATCCGGATTTTCTTCGGCATCCCTAACGCCATCGGTTGAGGTTTTATCATTTTTATCAGAATTATCGACGGTGCCGGCAGTTTCTGTTTTGTTGATAACACTGGCATTATTAAACTTCCGATCATAATCGGATTGACCTGGATTTAATTCTGAATCGTCATTTTCTGAAGTTCTGAGTGCCATAACTTCCCTACATTATACCTTAAATGGTCGTTCCTGGGTCGATGTAACTACTAACGCCAGAGTTATCAATCGGCTTCGTTTGCATTGGTTGATTTGAGCTCTGGGGACTAGTAGTAATTAGTTGTTTTTCGGTTGGACTAGCTTCAATTTGAATATGCACGTGGCTTTGACCAGCAAAGAACAAACCTTGTCCAACTGGGAAGTTAGCCAGGCGCTTCTTTTCTTCTTCGGTTAGTTTGAACACGTCGGACAATACGTCGACAGCGCTTGACGATTGTTTTAAGAGTATCTGCATTGAACTATTGGCGACAATTGCACGACCCATTTTGCTACTCATGAAGTCTTCGACGTCCTGAGTGACGGTCGTTAGTCCTAAGAAGTATTTACGAGCGCGTTTTGCCAAGCTGAACAAGAAGTTGGCTGAATCGTCATATTTCATCAACTGCCAGGCTTCATCAACAATTAGCATGCGTTTCTTTTGTTCGGTACGAATTATATTCCAAACATGGCTAAGGACAATATACATAGCTACGGGTCGTAGTTCGTCTTCTAGGTCACGGATGTTAAATACAACCATCGAGTTGTTAATTTCGGTATTAGATTGTTGGCTAAATATTCCGGCAAATGTTCCAGTCGTATATTTTCGTAGGCGTTGAGCTAACTGCGGTCCGCTGCCACCCATGTGGAGCAGGGTGTCGTACAGGTCGCTGACGGTTGGCGGTAATGAATTGTGAGTTAGTGGGTCACTGGTAATGCCGACACGAGCATAGGTGTCGATTAAGGCTTGATCAAGGTCGGCTTCTTCGGCTGGCGATAGAGCTGATAGCGGTACGCCAGCGGCTGACATCTGAGTTGTGCCGAGCATTAATTTCAAAAGACCGTGCAATGTAATTAGGTTAGCGCGCAAGGCGTTGTCGGCTTCATCGGTGTCGATTACCCGCGGCAGATCAAATGGATTGATTCTGGTACTTGAGTTCAGGCTTAGGCGGATGTAACTACCACCAACAGCATCACATAGTTTTTGATATTCGTTTTCGGGATCAATAATAATAATCTCACTGCCAGTCATCATGCTGCGCAGAGCCTCAAGCTTTACGGTAAATGACTTACCTGCACCAGATTTAGCGAACACTACCATGTTAGCGTTTTCTAGACTAAACCTATCAAATATCACCAAACCATTGTTGTGCATATTAATACCATAAAGCACGCCGTTTTCTTGGGTTAGGTCGGCGCTAGTGAACGGAAAGCTAGTGCTGATTGCGCCGGTGTTCATATTGCGGCGAATCTGCAGCTGATCAGACATTTGCGGAATGGTGCTGTTGAGTCCTTGCTCTTGCTGGCTGCTGGCGACTTTGCTGAATATCATTTGTTGACCAAATAAAGTTTCAATTTTATGTTGAACGAAGCCAAGTTCATCTAGGCTGTCGGCATACATAGTGACGTATAGACCAAATCGGAAAAACTTTTCTGCCCCGACTTGTAATTGATCGCGCAGTTCCTCGGCGTCATTAATAGCCGCCTCTAGGCCTGGATCACGAACTTTGCCACGTTCACTATTGACTGACATTGAAGCTTCTAGCTGAGTAACTTTTTTACGCAAGTTGTTCAGCACAACCTGGCTCTCGACTGGATAAACGAACATACTGACGTCAAGAACTTCATCGGTGTTAATGAGCGAGCTCAACCAGCCAGTGTAAATCTGACGAGGATAACCGTATAAATAAAGTGTGCGTCCATATTTTGTGCCTAGGCGAAAGTGAGAAGAATGGATCTCTAGGCTGCTAGGGGCAATTAGGTCGCGTAATGTGGTAACGCCCTTCAAAAAGGCTTGTTCTACCTCGGTTTGTTCACGGGCGCGCTGTTCGGCAGCGATATCACCTACATCTGGTTTTTTCCTTGCCATCATACAGTGCCTCCAGGTTGGTCGGTTAGTGCTACGTTCGGCGCCTTTTTGGTATAGATTGCAGTTACGTCGTTAAAGTCACCTAACGGCTCACGTACGGCGGTATCGGGGTTATAAAAGTTATAATACAGCTCACCTAGTTCTTTGGTGCCCAACTGGATGCTTTGGACGCCCAACTGAAATAGACCGGCCATAACGCCGTCAACTCGGTTTTTGATTTCGGTTTTAGCTTTTTCGTAGGCCTCGGTATCAATTTTAGTAATAGTATTTTTTGGTTTAGATAGTAGCTTACCGAAAAATCCCTTACCCTGTTCGAGAAGGTTGTTGACGTCACCTAGTGGATAAAAAGGAATAGCGATGAAAAATGATTTATCCATGATGTTAGCTTCCTGGGAAAGCGCATCAATAAAGTTTATATAGTCGTCCATTAATACATTGAGCAACATATTATCTTGGCCGCGGCGTATTTGTATTAGGCGATCAATATATGGACCGATATCAACTCGTTGTGATCGAACTAAGATTTGGATTGGGTGGTTAAGTGCATTCAAGAAATTTTGGTAACTAAATTCAACGCCTTCGCGTTCACGGCTGCTCATCAGGTCAAAGTTAATTGACTTGCAGGCCACGACGGCGCGGAATGAACCATCGGCCATGACCACCATATTGTCGCGAACTTCAGATAATAGCAGACTGTTTTGGGTCGAATTAGGATTTTTTGGCTTTGGGGCGGCCGGTTGAATATTGCCAGGGCCTACGGGTGCCGATCCGACTGCAGCGGGAACAGCAGGTGCTTGATTCGGAAATTGATTGTTAGGCGGCATGTTTGTTGTTTCCCACTCCCCTGTTACTTTGCTATATTATCGTAGCGATATAATCACTTCTTCGGTTAGGTCCTGTTTTCCTTGAATACGATTGGCTTCACGGGCAATTGCCGCTATTGACAAATCGGTATTGCTTGCGAGGTTTATTATACCAGCTGGTACTGCTTTTTCGCTAGTGGTTGGCGGAGTTTCGACCACTGGCTTTGTTTGGCTAATTGGCTCGATGACTGATTGTTGAATTTCTGGGTAAGGATTGTACTGCAAGGGCTTATCGGCAACCAGATCGGGGGCTGTAGTTGGCTCTGTCAGCGGAATGCCACCAAAATAGCTAGACGGGGCGGGTGTCGCTTGATTCGCCGCAGGCTGTGGCACAGAAGTCACCTGGTTATGCATCAGGTTGACCATATCCTGGTGCCTACGGTCATCACTCTGGCTTAGTTTGTAGTCAAAAGCTTGAGCTGTCGTATTGTCATTGTCGAGCACATCTACAACCTGCTGGGCTTCGAAGTAGACATCGCTATTCATGGCGCTGTTTGGGGCTGTAATACCCTCTCCACGTATGGCCCAACCACCACTATCGACTATTTGCGCCAAGTAAGTAAAGCGCTTCTGTGCTTCGCTCTGAGATAGGTCTTTAGATCGCTGGATTTCGATAGTTTTAGGCACAGTAATTTCAATGAGTGAATCGATGCCGTCTGGATCCCACGTACGCTTGTGGGGTTTTAGATAATAGGACACCATCGCTGCCATGTAGATTTCCATTGGCTGATCTTTGCGTAGCGGCAACGCTAATGCGCCAAAAAAAATAATTACTGGCATTGGGATAATCGCCAACGGGATGAACAGTTGTCCTAATCCCCAGGCCAACATAATTGACAGTACTACTATGATTAAATATATAAATTGGCGAAAGCTAAAGGGGCCGATTAATTTATCATCAGCTTCAACATCTTGGGGGACTTTATATACCGCCATGGTGCTTATAGTATAGCAACACGTCAGGCATAACTACAATGAAGCAATCTTCCCTAGCTCTATATCATGTTCACCGCCAGCGACAATCCTCTCTCGTAATTTAGAGCCTGGGGCTACAAGTCCAGCTGCAGCATTCTTGAGGTTTTCCCTTGCCTGGTTGCCGTCTGCTCCTGCTGAGCTTCTGGCAACTTCTACAAGCTTCTTTACTGCGTCTGCGTCCGTATTGGATAATGCTTCTGAGGTAATCTTGCCGCTCTTCATAGCAGAGAGCGCTGCATCATCCGACGATGAAGTACCAGCCATGACTTTTCCTAGATTTGATCCCCCTAAGTATGATGCCTTTCCGATAGCGCTTGATCCAGCTAGGGCGTTGGATAGTGTCTTTCGTTCGCTAGCAGACATAGTATTTTTGCCATTGGCGTCTTTGGCGCCAGCTGCGTCAACTAGTCTGTGCGCATCTTCGACTGTCGCGATCTTGGCTGCACGCTCCATGGCTGCTTGTTTCGTATGGGTATCGAAAGATTTCGCGGAGACTGTTTTACTGACTCCATTTTCGGTGTAGGATACATCATTGCCGGTCGCGATATCCATCATCTGAGATTGCGACAGGGCGGATCCACCAAGGTTCATGTTGTCTAGCCTTGATCCGGCGCCCTTCATTAACATCGCGTCCTCTTCGGCGGCTAATGATTCTCCTTGTGTTGTGCGACGATCACCAAATTGACCCGTCCATTTTGCGTTATTCAAACCTCTATTGACACCACTTCTCCAGTTACGAGGGTTAAGCTTTCCGCCCTTACCCTGGAACGTGCCACCCTGCATTTTGGCTCGGCGGATTGAAGTTTGATCGTCTTTGTATTTGGCAAATTGGCCTAGCGCTGAGTCGCTCATAACTTTCTTGCCTGCACCTGCACCCATCTTTGCACCAAAACTATTAAGTGATGTTCCAATGCCCCCGACCGCATCAAGTGATTTCTTGAGAAGGCTTGGTATTACAAATAATGGTAGTACGGTTACTGAAGCGGCTGCGATTTGCCCTATCGTGCCGCTCATAACACCCGCCAATATTTCTGAAGCAAATCCAGACACACCATAGATAAGCGCCACTAACGGGTAAAGTATTAACAGGGAAACTAAGGCTTTTTGCCATTTCTTATACCATTGTTGAGTGTTTGGCATCAAAAAGGCAACAAACGCCAATGGCGAAATAACAACTAGCAATACGATTAAAGCTTGGCGTGCAACCAATATAAATAAGACCATTACTAATGCAAAAACCGCCATTACTAGTACTGGTATTAAGGCTGAAAGGGACGTCCATAGTGCAGACAAAAGACCCGCGCCCGCCAGTATTGTCCCGGCAGTATTAGCCCAAGAGCCGCCCGACCAAAACCCAACAGTTCCCTTTGGCCTGTCTGGCATAGGTATGCCTAAAAAGATCTCACTCAATGACTTACCGATAATGTTAGATAAATCTATGGCTATCTGACAAACGAAATACGATATATTAACTAATATTGCAGCAACAATTATTCTTGGTAATAATTTTTTAACACCATAATTTGTTATTCCTGCGCCAGTAAGTTGTGAAAAAATAATTATCAGAAATGTTATTACGAATGCGATATTTGCAAAATTTCTCATGACAGACCATGCTGCAAATGTTGGGCTACTTGTATTTGAGCCAAACATATCAACTTTTACATTTAAGAAGTCATCCTCTAAAAATTTATAAGATAGATCTGCGGTTTTAGCTAAATAATTTACGACTGGGCATATAATCCAGCCAACACCACCGATGGTACAGGTGCTAGCGGGTTCGCCGCCAGTCCCTGGCTCTCCACCGACAGCGCCGTCTGGGCGATCAACTGGTGTATCGGGGAAGCTTTTTATTAGGGCTGAATAAGCGGCTGAGTTCGCGTTAATGGACGTCATTATGCCATCACATCGATTATTTATATTTGCACCGCTGCTGCCATCTATTTGGTAACCGATTTTTTCTTGTGCTTTTTTTATACCATAATAAGTGTTGCTAGTTATTACGCCCTTGTCACCTACGAATTGAACATTTGTGTAGAGCCGACTTTTGTCAGTAACACCACTAGCCTCGGTTGGAGTTAATGGCGTTTGGTTTGACGGGCCGATACAGCCTGTTAAAAACGCATTACGCTCCTGGATATATCGTGCGGGACGCGAAAAGGTTGGAGCCTTGCCTCCATAAACCTTATTTTTAATCAACGCTTGGAACTTTTTAAGGTCTAAAGAAGATTCATTGACAAAATTTGAGCTGGCGGTACGGATGCCCTTATAATCGCCATTGCCAACCGCTGAACCACTTGCTAAACATTGAGAGCCGTTAGCCCTTCTACCGCCTATATCACATAAAGCGGCAGTTGGGTCTGTGATGCCCCACATATTGAAGGCATTTGTTATCCAATAGTTGCCATTGCCATCACAGTTAGAGCGGCCTTCATTAGAAGGGGATTTAAAATAATAACCCATCGCGGGACCATCCTTATCCAGAACTTTATCAACTTGCCCGAACCATTTCCCTGAACCTGCGTCCGAAGGCGTGATGCGGTCATTATAGAATCCACTAGACAACGCAAAATTTTTTATGCAGTATGACATAGCATTGTAGTACATCCAGGAAGTTGCCTCTTGGGATGGTGTAAACTTGCTAGCTATTGTACCGGCGGCATTGGCTGTGAATGCAGGCATGACTAGCCCCATTGACATAGACACGACTAAGGTTAGCAGTACAATGTTTGTTTTATGACGCTTTAACCACATATGGTTATATTTAACCATGAGCAGTAATCATATACAATAAGCATTTAACTCTAGCTAGGGTTATTTAACGCTACCGTTAGCATTAAGCCCGTCTATTGAATAGTCGTTAATATCCATAAGCCAGACGGACTTACGCGAGCCATCATAATTTGTGAATTCGTGGTAGACATACTTCGCATAAAGCGTTTTGGCATTTTCGTCGTAGTACGTAACGACCTTATATTTCACCTTGTTGCCTTCAAGATCTATTCCATCTTGTATCTCACTAGTGTTTATTGCAGTCGCCTCTTCTTTTGTTATCGCTACTGTTGGTAAACTTTCCCCATTCTTCTTGGTCCCCAGATATTCACTAGAAACAACAGAGCTCTTACCGACTTCGTAGTAAGCTGCGCTTAAAACTTTCGCCCCATCTTTTATGTCGAATGGTTTTACTTCGCCTTCAACAAATTGCAACCCAGATAACTGGTATTTATAAATGTGGTCATCCATTATCTCTTGGCCATTATTGTCGATGTTAACAGCGACAGGCTGTTTCTGAAATTCCTTTGCATCTCCAGAGCCGTATGCACTTTCATAGTCACCATTTGCAATAGATTTGTCCATTGCATATTCGGCATACAGAAGTCTTTCATCGCGCGGTAAGGCTTCGAAAGTATCAACATCCATGTCTACATATTTCTCCATAACGTTGGCATATTTCTCGACGCCACTTTCAGCGCTTGCCACTGCTGTGGTTACTTCGGATGGCGACTGTGGGGCTTGGTCTGGATTGGCAGGAGCTTCTGTCGTGGTTGCTTGGTTGGGTTGGTTCATGTTCTTGGCGATGGCTCCACCACCTATTGCTGAGAAAAGAGCTAGCCCAGCAGCGGCCATTCCTATTTTTTGTTTATTTGTAAGGCCTTTTTTCGTTGTCTCGGGCGTTAGACTTTTAGCCTCTGGATTACTGAATTTTGTGTTATCGGGTTGAGCTGTTGTTGGCATGAGTGTTTTTATCCTTGTATGCTTATGTGGTTACTTTGGACTTTTATACTGATACTATCTATACACTAATTATGCTTAAAAAGCAATAGAGAGGTTAATAAATTTAGCAATAAGACTTGCGAATAACTGACTTTTATCGTATTTTATAGATAGGTATGAAGATAAAACAAACATTACTATTATTTGCGCTATTAATCGGTTTTGGCGGACTTTTTGTAGGCCCCGTGGTGTCAGCAGCTAGTTGTGGCGGCGTCACGACCTCTATTCTTTCATGTGAGCAAAAAGGTGGTACTTGTTCTGATGGTTCGGTTCCTGCCGGCGGAAAATGCCCCCGTGGCGTGACATACACTGCACCCAAAACAACCGAAACCGGTTTATGGGGTATTTTGTTGACAGTTATTAATATACTGACAGCTGGCGTCGGAGTGGCTGCTGTTGGCGGTATCGTATATGGTTCGGTTATGTACACTAGTGCCGGCGGAAGTCCTGACCAAGTTAAGCAAGCTAGGATGATTATTACGAACACTATTATTGGTATTGCCACTTATGCCCTGATGTTCTCATTCTTGAACTTCTTGATTCCTGGCGGATTATTTAACTAATGAGGCTTTATAACATGATGAATATTAAGAACTGGATATTATCGCTGGCCATGGTCGCTTCGATCGGCGGAACGCTACTGACCATTGCATCACCGCAAATTGTAGCCGCTGCACCCGCTACGCCCGCTGCCAATTGTAACGAAGGTTTTCTGGGCTTTCCAGCTTGGTATCGGGGCATGGTTACAACCGATGGACTGTGTAATATTAAAAGCCCTAGTGATTTAAATACCCCAGGTTTAACACCAGAGGACGGACTGTCTAAATTCATCTGGACAATCGGCCTCAATATAGTAGAGATGGCTCTTGTGGCGGTTGCATACATTTCGGGCTTTTATTTCGTATATGGTGGGTTTTTGTTCATTGTCAGCCAAGGTAAACCCGAAGGCGCTGCTAAGGCTCGATCGACACTGTTGGATTCGCTGATTGGTTTAATCATATCGTTAGCGGCAATTACAATCGTAAACTTCATTGTAGACGGGATATTAAAATAATATGGAATTAGTTCAATTTGTAGCAGAGGCGGTTAAACTTAAGGCTGACGACATAAAAATTCCAACTTTGAGCGCCGTTGATATAATGGCCAATGCCCTGAACGTTGTTTACTTTTCAGCTGGAGCTGTGGCTGTAGTGGTTATAGTTTTGGCTGGTTACACCTTCTCGACTGCGGTTTATGACCCTGCGAAGATAACTCAGGCTAAAAACGCCCTACTGTATGCAGTCGTGGGATTAATTGTGGTTATATTTGCATTCGTTATCACACAGTTCGTAATGGGGAGATTTTAAATGAACAAAATTAAATATATATTATTAAGTTTGGGCCTAGTAACTAGTTTTGGCCTAGCGGCTATGCCAGTCCGAGCAGGCGCACTAGACGTGTTTAAGGACGCCTGTAGCGGTGAAGCCAAAGACACGGCTATATGTAAAGACAGGGCCAAGAATAAGGCTACGGACTTCGTAAGTACGCTAGTAGATGTATTGTTATACGTATTGGCCGCTGTGTCGGTAGTAGTTATTGTAATTTCAGGTATTTTTTACACGACATCGATGGGCGATACCGCTGCTCTATCTAAGGCCAAGAATACCTTGCTGTACGCCGTTGTTGGTTTGATCGTAGCCCTGTTGGCATATGCCATTGTGCACTTCGTCATCGTTCGATTCGTAGCCTAATTAGCGCCGTGAGTTGTATTTAGCACTTAACAAGACGGCTAACATCTGTTATAAATGTAGTAAGAATTAATGAAAGGAATCAAACATAATGAAAAAATCAATTAAAGTAATCCTTGCTAGCCTACTGCTGGTTCCGATGCTTGCCTTGAGCGTAAGCTTAGTCGCTCCGTCTGTTTCAGCCCAAGCAGTATGTGACCCAACCTCAACTACTGCTGGCATTGATACGGGCGCCGATTGTGCAAAAGGTAATGGCCAAAGGGAAGAGCTTTTCGGAGTCGGTGGCATTTTTAGTATTATTACTAACGCCGCCCTATTCCTTATCGGTGCAGTTAGCGTTATCATGCTGATTTATGGTGGCATTCGCTACACTATCTCTGGCGGTGACAGTTCTAATGTTACAGCTGCCAAGAATACGATTCTATACGCCATTGTCGGTATTATCGTAGCCCTACTGTCCTACGCGATTGTTAATTTCGTAATTGGTAAACTAATAACACCCTAATTAGTAACCGTTAAGTAAGTTTAAATACATCCGTCCTGAAAATGGGCGGATGTATTTAGTTCGGAATACTGGTTATACCTTAACAAGACGGCTAACATCTGTTATAAATGTAGTAAGAATTAATGAAAGGAATCAAACATAATGAAAAAATCAATAAATGTAATCTTGGCAGGAATGCTATTGGTCCCGATGTTCGCTTTTGGCGCTAGCCTAGTCGCTCCATCGGCATCCGTTCATGCCGATGATTGTACAAAAGACCTTACCGTTGGCTGTGGCGCAAGCGCAGCCAAGAACGACAAACAGAAGTCGGAACTATTCGGAGTTGGTGGCATTTTTAGTATTATTACTAACGCCGCTCTGTTCCTTATCGGTGCAGTTAGCGTTATCATGCTGATTTATGGTGGCATTCGCTACACTATCTCTGGCGGTGACAGTTCTAACGTCTCGGCAGCCAAGAACACGATTCTGTATGCTGTTGTTGGTATTATCGTAGCTCTACTATCGTATGCGATTGTTAACTTCGTCATTGATAAACTAATAGTTTCATAAATAGTTCTGTTTAATTATAAATATCCGCCCATAACCGGGCGGATATTTAATATGCGTAGACATAAAAAATACGACCCTTTTATATGGGTCGTATTTTTGTGTAACCAGTTTCTATTATTGAATCTGGATTTTCTTGGCTGCTTCTTGGCGGATCTTGTTGAATTTGATAGTAAGAACACCATCTTTCAAGACTGCTTCAACTTCGTCTTCCTTGACGCTAACTGGTAGTGCAAGCGTTCGGCTAAACTCTCCCCAGTAACATTCTTGGATGTGCCAGTTGATTGCATCAGTATCGTCGCCACTACTTAGAGTGCCGCTGATAGTCAAAATGCCGTCGCTGATGCTAACGTCAAGTTCTTCTTTGTTGACGCCGGCTGTACGAGCTTTGACAACTAATTTGTCTTCGGTCTCGTAAACGTCTACTGCTAATTGGCCTGGAAATTCTTCTTCGGAATCGTCCCAAGTGTCATCAGTCGCAGATGCTGTCGCGCTTAGATTTTCCGATGTTAGTGTGTCGTCGTTTAGAAAAGCTGCAGTCAGCTCATCTTCGATTAGTAGATCGTCGTTTTGTTTACGGGCCATGATATCCTCCACTTTCTCTAGGCTCTATTGACAAATAGTCTCTCACATTATAACCAACATATCCAGTATAATCAACCATAGAAGGCCTTTAAACGTAAAAATCACAATGCTTGACTATATCTTATCATTTATCGCTCCACACCGCTGTTGTAGATGTGACAAAATTGGCGTCACGTTGTGTGATAATTGTAAATATGACATCACGTCCGACCCAAAAATGGTCTGTATCGTCTGCAAAAAGCCATCTGCACGGACTTGGCTATGTAACACTTGTATTGTGCCCTATGGGCATGCCTGGGTTGTCGGCGAGCGAGACGGTATTCTACAACGATTGGTGGGTCTTTACAAGTTCGAAAGGGCTCGTTCGGCTTATAAAGCGCTTGGTGATTTATTAATTGAGACACTACCCGACTTGCCCGCTAATACTATTGTCGTACCAGTCCCCACTACGTCTAATCGTATTCGTGAACGCGGCTATGGTCATATGCTATTAATTGCTAAGTATGTTGCAAAGGCCCATGGGCTGAAATGTCGGCAATTGGTTAAGCGGCGAACCAAAACCAAGCAGCGTCAATCAACGGCTAGACAGCGCATTGCTCAGGCCAAGTTAGCATTTACAGTTTATGAAAAGCTCGACGCCAACACTCCATATCTGTTAGTCGATGATGTCGTGACAACTGGTGCTACGATTCGGTATGCCAGCCAGGCGTTGCGCGATGCAGGTGCCAATCACGTCTGGGTGGCGGTCATCGCCAGGCAAGCTTTGAAGTAGTAGTTGGTAAATGGTAGATAGTAGATGGCTATTGGAATATGGCGCTCTCTGCAAAGGGCGTGAAATGGGAAATGTGGAGCGGAAGATAAGAGATAGGGGCAAAGGGTGTGGCCTATAGGTGGTGGATGATATATAATGTACGAGACTTGGCATGTATTGAACGGTATGTCTACCAACTACTATTTACTACTTACCATTTACCAACCTGGAGAGGTGCCCGAGTGGTTTAAGGGAACAGTCTTGAAAACTGTCGTGTCAGAAATGGTACCGCGAGTTCGAATCTCGCCCTCTCCGCCAAATTATGAATACGACCCACGTGGTCGTATTATTAATTTTCGTCGAAAGGGCCGATATTTGAGCCCGCGGGCGCTGCGATCCTAAAAAGGTCCGTCCTTTTTAGAGCATAATTAGTTAGATATTACTAGATTATAAACCCGATTCTTGGTGTAATGTTGAACAAAAAATGATAAAGTGAGTATAAATATATAAGCATTAGGAGAATTAACATGATTTGTCCGAATTGTTCCAAAGAAATTAATGATGGTAGCCAGTTCTGCCCCAGCTGCGGTAGCCCGATAATTACTGAGGCGCCAGCTGTCGATAATGCTCCTGCATTTGACGACGTCAGTCCGCAGCAGCCAGAGGTTCAGATGTCCCAAGCGACACAGTTCGCTCAGCCTGAGCCTGAACTTGTTCAGCCTGTACCAGATACTCAACCTTCACAATTCTTGCCACCCGAGCCCCAGCCGATGGACAAAAAATCAAATAAAAAGACAGTAATCATCATTTTGGTTATTTGCGCTATCGTCGCGATAGTTATCGGTAGTGCTGTTGCCTATGCTATATATTCTGGTCAAAATCAGAACAAACCTCAAGCCGTAACAGATGTTGATAACAAGCCAGTTGTTAAGGAGTCTAAGATATTAGTTTCTGATACATGGGCTGCTTTTGGAGTGGCTAAACAAAAAGTAACCTACAAGAATGCCGGTCTAGTGGCAATTCGATCAGTCTATAGTCCAAAAGCCGTACAAGGTACTTTTTCTTTTACTTTTATCGATAAGGACTCTAAATTCAAAAAAGACGACTACAATTACTTCAAATCGGTCCAAATAATGGTGGATGAAACTGGCCAAACTAGCCTAGAGGAGCAAGATTATTTGGCTTCAAATGACACCTACGAGTATGGCGCCTTAGTTCCAACAGAAAGTATGCTGGACACGGTGCTATCAAAGGCTAAGGCGACGATAGTTGCTCAATATCCAGCTATTGGCGAAACATACGCCATTCTGTACGTTGGTGGCGAATCTAGCCTATCACCTGCGACTTGGGACGTTTATTATGTACAATCTGGCCAAGACGAAACGACTTCAGGTTATAAAAAGCTTGATGCTTATGCCGTAAGACTAGATAATGCTAACACCGTCATTGCCGCTCCAGCCAGCTCAAATCTCTCATTCGAAATTAAATAAATCAAATCTTAACACGCAGATTGCGCCATCGGCTATTAGAATATACAATTATAAGATACCATGGCACAAAATAATATCGAAAATGGACATATGGAAAAGCCGGATGGCCCGGAGATATTCCTTAATCGCCTGATCCGCGAGGCGTCAGAAAGAATGGTCATAGCTGCGGCCGATACTACTCTTGTTGACGAATCTTTATTGCTAGTTGAAAACATTGAGTCATCTGATGGTTTCGAAAGGGTGGCCAATATAGTAAAGAATAAGGCCCTGACGGAAGCCTACTCTAACCATCATGTTGAAATTGTGGATATGATAAATACTTATGTGATCATACCCGACGACAAATTGGCTAATTCTGAAAAGAATCAGATAAATTTAGCAAATTTTGTTCGCAAATACCTCCCACAGTCCGACTGGGCTAGCTTTATAATCTGATATTACTCAATAAACCAAAAAACGGACCTTTTTCGAATTCCAGAAAAGCCCGTTTTTTAGGCTTTTTTAGATATGGATAAGGACATAGCACCCTGATTAATACGATTAAATATGTTACTACTTAATTAGAGATGAGGCAGAGTGTTTGACTTATCTCTCGTTCTTTAAATCCGAGATCGAGGTTGAAGGGAGAGACATGAAAGTTCAGCCTCAAGATAGGCCGCTTCTTATTAGCGGCCAATACCGGGCAAGCGACGGTGACTATTCGTGGCACTACAACCCTATGGGCTATGGAGGCGTAACGGTCCTAGATCGACAGGCACAACTACTACTGAGTCTTTGTGATGGTAAGCGCACCGTTCAGCAGATAGTCCAAAAAGATGGAAGAAGCATGAACGAGGTGGCCCGAGACATCCATACCCTAGGACAACGTGAAGTTGTCTCGGTGTCGGATGACTTTACAAAGCAACTTTATGGGAGCATCAGTAAGAACAACAGCTTTGCTTGCTGGATGCATCTTACGAACAGCTGTAATCTGGCTTGTTCGTATTGCTACATCCACAAGTCGCCGGGAGACATGAAACTGCCAACCGGAAAGCTGGTCATCGACAAGATGATTCAAACCTGCAAACTCCACGGAGTTAGCAACGCAAGCATCAAGTTTTCTGGGGGTGAACCTCTCACTAGGTTCAGTCTGCTGAAAGAACTTGTAGACTATTCCGAGAAAACTCGAGGTAATACTAGGATTGGTTACGTCCTGCTAACAAATGGGACAATGATCAACCCTGTTAACGCGGGGTACATTGCTGCGCACAACATAAACGTTGCAGTGTCGCTAGATGGCGTCGGTAAAGCAAACGACCTTAACCGCTACGATAAGCAAGGTAGAGGAAGTTATGCCGATGTCATCAAAGGCCTAGAGGAGCTCGACAAAGTGGGGATCAAGCCGTCAATCATGACGACGGTCAGTAGTTCGAACATGCCGTACCTGGTTCAGCTGACGCAGCTCATGCTAGATAAGGGCTACCGCTTTAGGTTTTCCCTAGAAAGGGACATCGACAGCGGCCACCCTGGTCTTCTCAGCAAGATTCCAGAGCTAATCGAGACCCTTCACCAATGCTACGACCTCATGGAACAGGAGCTACCGGAAAAAGACTTCACGTCCATTCACCGTTTCGGTGACACCAACTTCAACAAGCCTATTAATAAAGCCTGTGGAGCTGGCAGCAACTTCTTTGCTGTTGGACACGATGGTCAAGTAGGAGTATGCGGAATCGGGCTATCAAGCCCCTTCACTAGCATCTTCGACATGGGAGACCTGATTGATGAGATCAACGCATGGAACCCAGTTCTGTCGAAGCACAAAGTGTCGGACTGTAGGAAGTGTTCGGCCTGTGTCTGGCGCAAGAGTTGCGCAGGTGGCTGCCCAATGCAGACCATCAGCTCATACGGCCGGATTGACCACTCGTCTCCTTACTGCGAAGTCTATCAGCAGATCCTACCTCGAGTTTTGAGGATTAAGGCTCTACAGATGATTCGCAATCAGTAAGGACCTTATCGGCTTAGACGGCTAAGGAGGTGATAATATGTCCATCATAACAGACGGCAATACTGTTCATGCTAGTAGCTCTCCGTCGGAGGGCGAATGCGCCCAGGACTGCTACGACTGCAACTGCCCAGACGGTGACTGCGCCGATCAGTAGAAGCAAAGGAAGCTCGTAGCGATAGATGCTACTGATGCCCTTCGCCTTACAGATCGTCGACCGATGGGTATTTGCCCACAAATTGAGTCTAATAGACGAATGATCTCTGGCTGATATCTATCAAAACTGCTAGAAATAGCCTCCCGGGCATCATCAACCAGTGAGTTATTAATTTCAGTTTTTATTTGTGATTCGAGACTATCTAAATTTGTGCTTTCTAGACTAAAGCCCACTGGTAGTTTAATCTTGTAATTAAATTTTAAGAAATGCTCTTTTCGCTTAAAAGCATCATAAACTCTATATAATTCTGAGTCAATATTATATATAAAATTTATCTTCACAATTTGATTATATAGCAATATATATTATGAAAAAAGAACGGACCCATTTCTGATTTAGGGTACTCTATAATAAATTCTAAAAATGTCCGTCCTTTTTGGGATATATAACATCTATTATTCGTCAAAAGATCGAACGGCTTGTTACTTTGACCTCATTGCGGTTCTGACTATAATTGTTTTTTCAACAGATGTATGAAAATTGCCCCTATCGCCGACGAACAACGGTTCGGCTGCACCAACAGATATGGCGCTCAATTTATCCTCATTGCGACTGTCAACTTTTACCCAAAACTTGTAGCCGTGCGGTAAGTAGCCTTCATAGACATTAAGACCGACTAATCTAGTTCGAGCTAGCAGTAGAATACCACCAAAGTTACCATCGTCATTACTGAACTTCTGAAGTGAAACCGTATAGTCGTTCACCCCACCCGAATTGTCATTAAGTATCATTTGTCGCATACGTTCTTCGTGTACTGTTCCTAGACTTACAGCCTTAAACTCTGAAAGATTAGTAATTGAAGCTCGCCACAAGTATGAAATACAAAACATTTTTAATTTGTGCTGGTCAACATTATCAATAGTCCAACCAGCGCCAGAAGGGTGTGGCACGAGTACACTGTTTTCCATAAACCTTCTTGAATACCCGTCATATATGCCGACCTTGTTATCGCAAGTCGCACACAATATATTGCAATCGTAAGAGCCGATAGGGGTTCTTTTTGCTCTGTCCATTTCCGTTCCGACTATTTTAATAGAACCGTATTCACCTGGCGCTAAAAGCTTCAGCAAGCTGCTCGGAAATATGTGGGCATTGCACTTGTTTATTGGCGATAGTACTACACCACATAATCTACAACTCATCTGTCCATTATAAGTTATTCGAACTATTGCCATCAACTTTATTCTCGAACGAATTAAATATCCCACATTATACACTCGTTTATCTTAATAATTATTATATTTCGCTATAAGTTAATTATAAGCAAGTACTTTTGTGATAAAATAATAACAGATGAAAATACTGGGAATTGAGAGTAGTTGTGATGAAACCGCGGCGTCCGTTGTGCAAGATGGACATTTGCTTTTAAGTAACGTTATTAACTCACAAATCGATATCCACGCTGTCTACGGCGGAGTTGTGCCAGAGGTGGCGGCACGTAGCCATATTGAAGTTATTAATCCAGTAATCAACCAAGCCTTAACGGATGCCGACCTGACTTGGGATGATATTGATGCCATTGCAGTCACCTATGCACCTGGTTTGGTCGGATCATTACTGGTCGGCACTCTTGCCGCCCGTACTTTGGCAGTACTAAAAAACAAACCGCTTTACCCCATTCACCATGTCGAAGCGCATGTTTATGCTAACTTCATAACAGAAGCGGCGAATGGAATATTGAATATGGAAACTCATCCCACTCCCGAGTTCCCGATGTTGGCGCTAATTGTAAGTGGTGGACATTGCCAGTTGGTGCTATTTCGAGACCATGGAGACTATGAACTACTTGGACAAACCTGTGATGATGCCGTTGGCGAAGCCTTTGATAAGGTAGCTAAAATAATTGGACTTCCCTATCCGGGCGGACCATCAATTGCCAAGGCGGCGCTTGATGGTGATCCATTGGCTTATAAGTTACCCAAAGCTAAATTATCTGGGGCATATGACTTCAGTTTCTCTGGACTCAAGACAGCCGTTCTGCGGGCGGTTCAGCGTGAAGTGGGTGTCGACTTTACTTTTCCTTCACATGGCCTTGCAGAGCTCTTAAGTGACCAACAGCGGGTAGACTTTGCCGCTAGCTTCCAGCGGACAGCCGTTGAGACCTTAGTCGACAAGACCGTGAAAGCTTTTCGTGATTATAATCCCAAATCGGTTGTAATTGCCGGTGGCGTGGCGGCCAATCAGGAACTTCGCCGAATACTATCTGACAGAATCCCCCTTCATGTTGATTACGCGCCAATGAGTTTGTGTACCGATAACGCGGCGATGGTTGCATGCCTAGGATATTATTACGCCACCAAAAAACAACCAACTGATCCGTTTGACCTAGAAGTAATGCCAAGCCTGTCAATGACCAGAACTACTTGGGCCTGAGTTACCGCTTAAAAATTGATTTAAATTTACGACTAATCGTCTTGGCTATAGGTATAGCGCTAATCCAAAGGCTATAAAAACTAGATAGCGGTCGATCGAAAGTGCCGGCCAATTCGGTTTCAGATTCAGCCCAGCCACGTTTAAATATCGTGACGCCGCCTTCTAACAAGCCACCGAAGTCATAACGGGATAATTCCCACTCTTTACACTTGCGGATAGCGTGCCATTTCAGGGCGTAGTTCGCCCGTAGCTGCTGGCCTAGATCATTCATTCCACCGTAAAGTTCATAGGATGTATCGGTGCTGATTGCTAGCCACAAGAATGCTATTGGCTGATCATCAACGTAGGCAGCAAAAATCTGCGAGTGGTCACCAAGTTTCCCAAAAACATCGTAATAGTAGTGGTCGCCATGCATATTAAATTTAGCTCGTAATGCAGTATCGTGATATATCGCTAAACATTTGTCTAGCTCTTTTCTGTTGCGAACCATTTTAATCTTCATGGCTTCGCTAGCGGATTTACGGATATATTGACGTGTTTTTTTGGCCATATCTTTTAATAATTCCGAGTCGGGCTTGGCAATATCAAGAATGATAGTCCTGGCCGGTAGAATATGGCTGGCAGACTTTTTCCACCCTTGTGGTACGAAGTATTCCGTTTCATCAGGTTCAATAGCCAAGGATACCGAATGGTGTTCGCGCTTGGCGTATTTTGCTAATTCCAACAGTAGTCCTTCCCTATTCGAATCACTTACGACAGGTCCGCGAGGCACATATGAAAGTGACCGAAATGGCCACGGTAGTCGCCGTACTAATAACTGCACGGCACCGATAATTTTTTCATCGTCATCGTAATAATATAATCTAAAAGCTTCCCAACCGTGAGCCGATTTTACGTCTCCCCAGCCCCAAAGCTGTAAAGGGTGTCCACCATTTTCTAGAATATAATCATCCCATTCCTGTTTGTCCTGGCTCTGTTTTAGCGTAGTCATACCCTACATTATACAGCTTATTTTTACATAGCTAATTATGGTATAATACAAGTTGAAACAAACACGTGAAACCTGGAAGTTGTTCAAGGGGTTTTCGCATGAAACCTTGGTTAACTTGTGATGTTTTCACGTGAGAAAACAATAATCGAAAGTTCAACTCACAAATTATGAAACTAGCAAAAACTTATGATCCTAATCTATACGAGCCAGATATTTACGCAATGTGGGAAAAGAGCGGAGCCTTTGAACCGACAGGGTTAGGTGAGCCTTTTAGCGTCATTATGCCGCCGCCAAACGCAAATGGTAATTTACATATAGGACATGCTCTTGGGTCAGGAATTCAAGATATAATCATTCGTTATTATCGAATGCGCGGCCGCGACGTTGTCTATATACCAGGGGCAGATCATGCTGGCTTTGAAACCTGGGTAGTTTATGAAAAAACCCTTAGAGAGCAAGAAAAGAATCGTTTTGATTTTTCGCGCGAACAGCTTTACAGCCAAGTTTGGAATTTTGTTGATCAACAACGAGGCAACATGGAGTTACAGCTTCGTGCTTTGGGCGTGAGTGCCAGCTGGAAAGATTTGGTTTTTACACTTGATAAAAAGGTGATTGATACCGTCAATGGAACGTTTAAAAAAATGTGGGACGATGGCCTTATTTACAGAGGTGAGCGTATTGTCAATTACAGTACGAAGTACCGTACTAGTTATGCTGACATTGAAGTTGATCACAAAAAAGAGAAGGGGACTTTGTGGCAAATTGCCTACCCAACTTACGATAAGATTGGTGAAATTGTTATTGCAACGACCCGTCCTGAAACGATTTTTGGTGATGTAGCGATTGCCGTTCATCCTGATGATGAACGCTACAAAGATCTAATTGGAACGCGGGTGTTATTACCGTTAACAGATAGGGAAATCCCAATCATTGCCGATGAATACGTTGATATGAAATATGGCACCGGAGCCGTTAAGGTTACTCCGGCGCACGATCCTAACGATTTCGAAATGGGCATACGGCATAACCTTGAAAGAATTCAAGTGATTGATTTTGACGGCACGATGATTAATGTACCGTCGCACTTTACCGGTATCACTGTGGCCGACGCCCGAAAGCGCACCGTTGCCGCCCTCGAGGCCCAAGAGCTAATTCGGGGCAAGACAGTTATCGAGCATGTTGTTGGCTATGACTACAAGAGTGGATTACCAATTGAGCCTTTAATCAAAGATCAGTGGTTTATAAAGATTCAACCTCTGGCGCAGCGCGCAAAACAAGCTTTAATTAATAACGAAATCACATTTACACCAGCTAGCCGTAAGCGCGTTCTCATGCAATATCTTGATAATCTACATGATTGGAATATTTCTCGTCAGATACCTTGGGGAATTCCGATTCCGGCTTTCCAGAACGTTAATAACGCCGACGACTGGATATTCGACGAAAGAGTCGACGAAAAGACAATTGTCGTTAACGGTTCTACCTATAGGCGTGAAGAAGATACCTTTGATACCTGGTTTAGTAGCGGCCAATGGCCGTTTATCACAACCGATTTCCTAAAAAACGGTGATTTAGCTAAATTCTTCCCTGTTAGCGTTATGATTACGGGCGGCGATATTCTTTATGCCTGGGTGTCTAGGATGATTATGATGGGTCTTTATGCGACTGATCAAATACCGTTCAAGCATGTTTATTTGCACGGTCTTGTGCTTGACGATAAGGGTCAAAAGATGAGTAAAAGTAAAGGCAACGTCATTAATCCGATGAATGCTATTAGTGAATATGGGTCAGATGCTTTGCGATTAGGACTGGTTGCGTCACGCTCAGCCGGCCAAAACCAGGCCTTTAGCATTGATAGGGTAGTGTCAGGACGAAATTTCTGCAATAAACTTTGGAATATTGCACGTTTCGCCGAAGATCGACTTGGCGAAGGTCACAGATACAGCCCACCGGAACCCAGAACTATTGCCGACCACTGGATTATCAGAGAATTAAACACCGCTGTGGCCGATATCGAAGCTCAACTAGAAACTTATCGTTTTGCTGAAGCTAGCGAAACGATGTATCACGCAATATGGGACAATGTAGCCGATTGGTACATCGAAGCCAGCAAGATGCAAGATAATTCATCGATGCTAGCTTGGGTACTGGACACTAGCCTTAAATTGGCTCATCCGTTTGCTCCATTTGTCACTGAAACTATCTGGCAAACGCTAACATGGCACAAGAATCTATTAATTAGCGCCGTATGGCCCGAAAAGACTGATTTTGATGAAATAGCCGCCGCTGAATTCGGTCGTTTGAAGCACTTAATCATCGAAGCTCGTTATGTTATTGCCGAGCTACCAGGTAATACCCGCTATAGTTTGCTGTATCAAAATGATAGTTTGATTGCTGATAATGCTCAGTTAATTCAGAGATTAGCCAAACTCAAAGATGTTCAAGCCATTGATAAGCCTCGTGGTTTGCGTCTGGCTAACAGTGGGCGAGAAGCTTGGTTGGATATTTCCGCCGAGACTTTGTATGAACATCAGACTAATCTAGAGGTTCGCATTGCCGAGACCCGCGTCTTGATTAAAACTCTTGAAGCCCGTCTATCTAATGAAAGCTATATCAGTAAAGCTCCGACTAAATTGGTCGACGAATCACGAGAGCAGCTGATTCAAAAACAGGCGCTCGTTGAACGCTTGCTGCATGAATTAGATATCCTTAAATAAGCCGCTAACTCGCAGGGGTCTAGGCGTGATGGTAGGGGCTGCCGTTAGCAATTTCTTGGGCCCGGTATAGTTGCTCGGTTAGTATCAAGCGAACTAGCTGATGGGGAAAGACTAGTTTCGACAGCGACCAGATAAAATTAGCTCGTTTATGAATGGAGCTATCAACTCCGTAGGCGCCTCCGATAATTATAACTACATCCTTAGAAGTCTCTAAGGGCACGAGCAGTAAGCTTGAAAGGCTAGGGGAGTCAACTATTTTACCGCGCTCATCTAGTAGAACTACGTAGTCAGCCTCCTTTAACCGCGAAACTATACGCTGTGACTCTTCCTGACGGGCCTGGGTACTAGATAGGGACGAATGAGGCAAAAGGACCCATTCGACTTGGAATGGTCGCTTTAGGCGCTTCTGATAGCGTTGAATGCCTTCATCTATCCAAGCTTCGTGTTTTTTTCCAATAGCGATAATACGGATTGGCATTACATCTTTAGCCGCGCCGCCATGGCAGCTAGGGCTTTGTCATCAGGCGCAACGTCTAGGTGTTGTGGCCTCTTTAGGTCATTGCCATTATAGATTGGGACAAGATGAACATGAGTATGGGGTACACCGAAGCCTTCGACTGCGACACCAACCCTTGGTGATCCGATAACTTTATGGATATGGCTGCCGATTTTTTTAACAACTTCCCATAGATAGCGGTAGTCGTCGTCGCTAAGCTTCCAAATTTGATCAACCTGTGTTTTTGGAACAACTAAAGTGTGACCCTCCATCTGTGGGTGCAGATCTAGAAAAGCGATCACTCGATCATCTTCATAGACTATATGAGCCGGTATTTCGTGATTTATGATTCGAGTAAAGATTGATGGTTCTTGCATGACTCAATTGTAGCAAATTCACACCATCAACAGTAAATCTAAAGATAAACTCAGCTTGGCTATGATAAAAATAGTAAAAATGGTCTATAATAACAAAATGAGTGAAAAGCCAAAACTTACCTTTTCAAATGCTAATTATGTTAGATCTTCTTTGTTGGAGGATGTCGGTGATATTCCTACGGGCATTAATGAGGCCCGTCTTCATGCTTTTGACGCCAGTGAAGAAATCTACCAGGCTCACGCCGATACGGTTGCCCAAAAAGAAGAGGCAATTAAGAATGGCCTTAAGGATCCTCTAACCAGTTGTTTTAATGAAAGATATTTTGAAGAGTATAAAGAAGGTCGCTTTGACCCCATGCGTGAGGACGGCAAGGTAGGGCTTGTGTACATTGATCTGGATAACCTTAGTGTAATAAATAATACCAAGGGACACGCCTTTGGCGATAAGACTTTGATAGAACTTTCTGATTACTTGAACTTGAATACCAGGAAAGCTGGCGACATCGTAGTTAGGCTCCACGGGGATGAATTTGTTATAATCAGTCACTATTCAGATGAAGGTGATGGTAGCGTTTCTTTTGAAAGCAGCCTAAAGGCCAGGATGAAAACTCTGCACGATCAATCTGTCGTTAAGTTTTCGTATGGTTGTGCTGTTTTTAATATTTTCTCGGAGGATAACCTAGACGACACGCTAGGCCGCGCCGACAATGACATGTATACAAATAAGCACGATAAAAAACTAGTCGAATAAGATATACAGTCGGCAATTCTGAACATGCTAAATAATGGCTTTTGCTATACAATTACCAATATGAAATTCAATAGAACAATTAATGTCCAAAAATCGCTCGACAGCATTATCGATAAGGTTTTTTTGCGGTTTATACCTAAAAGCGTCAAACCAAATTACGTTACGGTTATTCGTTTTCTACTTGTGCCAGTTGTCTACTGGCTACTTAAGCTGGGTAGATTTGATTTAGCCCTTGTGGTCTTCGTCATTGCAGCCTCAACTGACTTTATTGACGGAACTATGGCGAGGACTCGAAATCAAATAACAGATTTAGGTAAAGTGATTGACCCGGTCGCTGATAAGTTGCTAATTGTTTCGGTTTTACTATTTATAGGTATTAGTGACCCGATAGTCAGAATTTTCGTTATCTTTATTGTTTTTGAGATGGGCGCTGTCTTGATCGGCCACTTTTTCTCTTTTGCAATCGGTAAACCAATTGGCGCAAACGTTTTTGGTAAAATTAAATTAATTTTGCAGAGCTTTAGCGTCGGATTTTTTATATTAGGAATTTTGATTTCAAATGCTCTGTTAATTGATGCCTCCAAGTACATATTATTCGTCGCTCTGATATTTGCGATTGCAGCCGGGGTAGAAACTACCAGGCGCAAAACTAAGAATTATCTTGATAACCACAACATAGCCTATTCTAAAAAGTAATTGACTATAAAATTAGCCAAATTAAATACACCCATATAGGGCGTATTTAATTTGGCGGAGAGAAAGGGATTCGAACCCTTGAAGGCCTTACGGCCTTACTGCTTTTCGAGAGCAGCCAGTTCAACCACTCCTGCATCTCTCCATTCTAGCTACTGCTAGCCATTCACATATTTTAACAGATAACGACTAAAGTTTACCATTTAAAGCATCGAAGGTATTAATAGTGCGAAAGGTTTTAAGGGGAGGTGCGGCGCGTTGGCCGGACCTCCCCGATTGTGCACTTAACGCGCAGCCTTCAGCCGCACGATACTGAGACGACCACTATGTGGTTCGAGCCCCCTCTCGGCGATTCGTAATTCCTCTCTTCGCCAACGCTAGCTCCGAGGATGGCCGCTCCAATAGGTGATTCGGGCGTGATAACGCTCGCTCCTTCTCTACTGCAGTCGCATGCGCCATCGATTACGACCACGATTCGCTCATGGTTTTCTACTCCATGTTTGCGAAGGTGGAGTACGACCCTCTTGCCGACGGTTACCACTGTCGGTTCAGCGTACGTACCCTCAGCGATAATCGTGGCATTTGCGAGGATCTCTTCGATCTCTTCAATCTGCCAGTTGATGAAACTGACTCGCATGTGAGCTTCCTCTAGAGGAGAGCTTCCACTTGAGTCTTTCTCTCCGTTGAATATTGCCGCAAAAACGGCTTGCTGCTCGTCGCGGTCTCGGTCGAGTCGATTCCTCTTCTCTTCCAAGAATTGCTGCGTTCGTGCTGTGATTTGGATGCTACCTTTGTGGGGCATTCCGCTACGCCGTACCTTTCTGTTGTCGGTTGTTCCGGACAGATGGTAATCTTAACGCAAAATTCATCTTATACTAATAGTGACAATAGGTCAATAAAAGTAAATACCCCACTATAAAGTGAGGTATTTACTTTGGTGAACCCGACAAGATTTGAACTTGTGGCCTTCGGCTCCGCAAGCCGACGCTCTATCCAGCTGAGCTACGGGTCCAAAATGCAGAGCTACACAAATAAATACGTAGCTCTACTTTTCATGTAACTAGAAGGTGCTTTCGGCCTCAAAAAATTTTGGCAGAATACCAGATATTGTAGCACAATCTGACTATGGGCGGTAGGTGAATTGGCATATCTAATGTCCAAATAACAGATTCAAAGTCGTAATTTGCGAACAATAATATCTATTGCATCGAGTTTTAGTGTTTTCATTGGCAGTCTAGCGCCTAGAATGTCGACAATTTTTTCACCAACTTCATCTGGAAAGTATACCGAAACACCAGCCGAAAAGCGCTTAGTCGGAATTAGCATAATTGAGTGTTGGTCATGATCGCGTATTAATCCGAAAGCCTTGAATTCGCTGAAGTGATAAAGTCTTTCACCGATATACAAACCCTGATCGCCGCTAAGGGTATAGTCAACCGTTCGAGCGGGTCGACGTGAATAGATAATTACGGCAACGGCCATCACGATAACTAAAATTGAAAATGTATAAGATTTTATAAATAACAGATCGACAGCGATAAATACAAAAACAACGATAGCAAAAATAACATACCAAAGGCTATTTTTATCCTCATGAATATACTCGCTCGCTACCCAATGTACCGGTTCGTCATCAGCGGGTTTTTTCGTGTCTTCATTTGAAGTCTCTGGGTCTGCAGAGTCTATAGGATCACCATCGACAGAATCTGGGGCATACATTTCAGATATTTCCTCTGGCTCGGAATCATTTTTCCAATAATTATTCTGTTTATCAGGTTCAGGTTGCATAAAATTAGTATAGCACGAGGGGAATGAGTGGTACATATTTCTGAGGAGGCGATCGATTGCGGGGGTCGTTTTATTCTAATAGTTGTTGGTGATGGCGATATGTCGGTGAGTCACTTTGCCGAGTTGGGACTTTAAAGCCTATCGGATTTGCGGTGTAGAGTATCCGACTAGTTGCATCTTCGGGCTCGATAGACTCTATCTTTATCTCGTCAATCCTAACCTCAGAATCGTCGTTACCGGGTGCGTGTATGTAACTTCCCTGATCACGAACGATACCCATATGGGTGGGAATGATGCCTTTTCGCGAAAAAAATATTAAATCTCCAGGCTCAGGTTGATTTTCGGTCATTACGCCGTAGTAGTCCCAAAACTCATTAGCATGACGAATAGGTCTTCTGGCTCCGTCCATGCCGATATAATCCGGTATATATAAACCCACCTGGGATAAAACATATTTCGCAAACCCAGAACAATCAAAACCCGTTTCGGGCGATTGACCAAGCTCCGGCTGGCCTATGACATAACGCATAGATAAACTGCCAAGCAGGCTCGTGGCCATTTCGACTATCATCTTTTTTTGAGGGTATAGAGATTCAAACTTTTCTGCAATACAGTAATATTATTCGAAGGCCATTGAAATTGCAAGCATGTTGACTACGGCTCCAGTATTTTGTCGAGCAACAAATAAATTAAAAATACGACCATTGGTCGTATTTTTAATTTGGCGGAGGAGGGGAGATTCGAACTCCCGCTCCAGGTTTCCCCAGACTAACGATTTAGCAAACCGTCCCCTTAAGCCACTTGGGTACCCCTCCGTAAAGGAACCTGCTTATTGTAGCATAGCTGATAGCCCGAGGGCCAGATTCGCGGCAACCATTTACCAGCAACATTAATTATGTCATAAAAAGGTCCGTCCTTTTTATGACATAATTGTATAAAAATTAAAGCGATATATTTTATTGTTAGCGCAGACTTCCTTACTTGTAGGTTATGTCATTTAAATATTTAATAATTACCTTTACAAATTTAACAACGTGAAATAAACTGAAATAGAACTGAGTATAACTAACAAAACGGAGATTAGGTCTCTGTTGCGAGAAGATTAAGGTGGGTGGTTACATGCCAAGTCGAAACGTAGTTAAGATCAACGAACCGAATAGTTATTACCATGCTTACACACGCGGTATTAGTAAACAGCGTATATTTCAAGACGAATCAGACTATATGTTCTTTTTGTCGCTTTTTGAAAGATATCTATCAAAGGACAACTTAATCGAAGATTCTAATCTATGCTATCAAAAATTGAGTGAAGTGGTTGAGATTTTAGCTTATTGCTTGATGCCTAATCATTTTCATCTTCTTTTGTACCAAATAGATGAAGATGGCATGGCGAGATTAATGCATGGTGTCATGACAAGCTACAGCCGATATTATAATAAAAAGTATGATAGAAGCGGACCTTTATTCGAAAGTCGATATAAGGCTGCCGTGATTTCATCGGACAACTATTTATTACATATTAGTCGTTATATACATTTAAACCCTGATGAATGGATTGATTACCCTCATTCGTCAGTTCGAGCCTATCTGTATGATGATGCGCAAAGTTGGTTAAAAAAGTCTCGTATTTCTGAGCTGTATTCGTCAGCGGTAAAGTACAAGGAGTTTCTAGATGATTACTGCATCACGAGTGACGATTTAGCCACTTAGGTATTGTACAAAATAGTAAATATGTCTTAAAAAGGACGGACCTTTTTAAGACATAAAAAAGTCACCCAGTGAAGGGTGATACTTTTTTTGTTGCCTATAGGTTTTTAGTTGACTAGAGTCGCTTTTACTCGTTTTGATGAGAAGAAGTAAAGTGCAATTAATCCACCAAAGACTATAGAGACGACGACACCGCCGATTGCCGAACCAACGTCAGCACCAGAGTAGCTGCCGGTCGATGCGATAATAGTATTAACGACTGTATATAGTGTTGCTACGCCAATAGTAGCCATACTTACCCACATACCAAGTTTCTTGCGTAATGCTATTAGAGCTACGCTAGCGATGTAACCAATGGCAAGTATAGGTGAGAATAGTACTAAGATAGTATCAGCGGGAGTGCTAATGCCACCAGTTAGGGTTGTAAAGAACATTGAGATATAACCAAGTCCGCTTAGGCTAAAGACTACTAGCCAAAACGCCAACCAGCCACCAATACCGTCAAGTGACTTCTGGGCCACGACGTATTGAACTTGCGCCTGGACGGGAGGAGCTTGTTGCCATTGTTGGACTGGCTCTGGTGCAACTGGTGCTGCCGGCGCTACGTATTCCGGCATAACGGGAGTGACCGGTGCGGCAGCTTCGGGTACGTTGTTATCAGGTGCAGTTGGCTGATCTTTCATTGTATTTCCTTTTTGTGTTATTTAGTTGTGCTTATACTTATATTACATTTGGCATGCAAACACAATAGAGCCCTATAGATTATTAAGGCCGAAGAGCCTACGTGCGAACCTGAAGTTTTTCGCGCTGATTCTTTATCGAAGCACGGATTTCACAGCTACCAGGAAGAACCTTGAGAACAATGACAAAAGCTAGTAACACGGCAAAGCCGCACATAATTGACGGGATTCCTTTTAGCGTGGATGGATCGATGATATTAAAGGTTGTTGTTGGTACTAGAAATACTAGATAGCCGAGCATCATAGCATGCAGGGTTTTGCGACGCGTGGGCATCTCCATGCCCCATTGCCAGGCCATGAACGTGCCAATCATCAACCAGCCGTAATAGTAGGCCGTGAACCACTGTGAAACGCCATGGTTGGTATAGAATACCGCGTAGTTGGCATAGCAAGCCTGTCCGCTAAATGCGTCCGCGCCAAGCATGTAGAAGCCAACAAATGCTGCACAGCTAGCATATGCTGCACCGACAAGTATCGGCATTTTCCTGCCAGCGAGCTTCACAAGCATATGAATGCCTAGGGCCGGCAATAAAGTGATTGCTATGTAGCCAGTTCGAGCCCACTCAACATGTGACAAGCCGAGCCCTCCGCAAACCATGTACTCCGCAAGTTGAAATGTTCCAAGCGAAATTAGCATTGCAATCGCCAGACGGCTAGTTGTGGTCATTTTATATCGCCATAAGGTATAAAAAGCGAAGCCAAATTCGATTAAGAACGTTGCCAACATTACTGGCGGCGAGAAGCAGTAGAATTTCCCCTGGTATTTTTTCAACATATTATCAACAGTATAGTTTATTTGCCGTAACTAGGGAACATTAGTTTACGCGAGGCCAATTACTTGTCGGTTATCATCGGAACAATTCGGCTATAGTTAGCGTCGGTTTTCTCGGTCTTTAACTTATAGCATGTCTCGCCAGCAGGGTGAGAATAAGTTGATGGGTAGGTGGAATATTCTTCGACGGAGTCATAGTACGAAGAAGAATAATCATTTTTTGCAGCCCTTTGATAATTCACACATAATTGGAAATAAACGTAGTCAGCAGAATCGTAATCTTTTGATGTTAATTGGCTATCTTTTTTAAATGTGACTAGTTTATTGGTCACTAATTTTTTAACGTCACCAGTTAATTTAACACTTTCAAGATTGTTAGGTAGCTCTTTATTCATAGCGACATAATCATCAATCCCGGTCTTGACGCCAGATAGATTACTGGCGATGAGCTTATCGTTACGCGTAAGCCTAGCGTCGGCAACTGGCCCAATCACACCCATTGTTATAATTGCGCCAACAATCACCACCATAAGGATAATGAAGTATCGTCGAATCCAGAACATTTTCGTCGGTAGAATTGTTCGCAAAAATACGAGCGCAAACAAGGAGCTAATTATAAGAGAGCTATATAGAATCACCGTAGTATTTTCTGTTCCAGCGCTGCTGATGAATAGGCTGACTAGTGAGAATACGGCGGTTATTAAGGCTCCGATGCTGAGTAGGGCGAATAGCACGGCGTGTATTATCATCACGACCGACGAAGCGCCCGTTTTTTTTCCAGGTTCGTGCTTAATATAAAATATATCGCAAAGTACTGATATCGGCAGTAGGACTAGCACGGCCGCAATACCATAGAGTGTTGCATCACCGATATCTGCGCCAGCGATATTAAATGCTAGGACGGTTATGGTCAGTATCGACATCGCAAACACAGTCCAGCCCCAAAAGGCGTAAGTTAGCCACTGCAAAACGATGGAGTGCGGACTGTTTACGTTTGGCTTTAACTCAGGTGATGGAGTAGTCTCAATTTGAATAGGCGCGGGGACAACAGGGTCGGTAGTAGTGTCCGGCTGGGGGCTGTAGCCATTACCGTTGATATTTTCACTACGTTGCGGCTGAATATCTTCCATGTAATATACCTTTCGTTACTCACTAAACTATAAGCATAATAATATCACAATCAGTCAGATCAAAAACTAGTCCTCGTGATGAACACTAGCATCGACCCTAAAGAGTTTATGCGGTCAAATACCCGAATACCTAGATCAGGTAAGGCATAAGGGTAATTATTCTTTTCTAAGGTATAATAATCCCATGACAGATATTCGAAAAACTGTAAAAAAACTAATTCCTACAAAATTATTTCGTCAGGTCGAACCCTACGGCCATCTTATCGAAGCGGTACTGGCTAATGTCAGATATGGTTTTCCATCGCGCAAAATGCACGTCATTGGTGTGACTGGTACGAACGGAAAGACGACGACCACTTTTTTAATTGAAAAAATGCTACATGAAGCTGGCTACAAGGTTGGTATGCTCAGTACTGTCGCAAACGGCATTGGTAACGATATTCATTCTCAAACCGAACACATTACCACGGCTCAGTCTGGGGTATTGCAAAAACGACTACGTGACTTTAAACGAGCTGGCGTGCAATGGGTAGTACTTGAATCTTCTAGCCATTCATTGGCGCAGTACCGCACCTGGGGCGTGCCATATGAAATCGCCGTGATGACTAACGTAACGAACGATCACTTAGATTACCATGGTAGCTTCAGCAACTATCTAAAGGCCAAACTTAGGCTCTTTGACATCGCTAGCAAGCATGGTCGCAAATTTGGCGTGGTTAATGCCGACGACCCCAGCGCTAAGCGGTTCATCAAGAGCGTGCCGCGGTCAACTACCTACGGAATTAGTAGCGGTGATTTACGGGCAGGCAACATGAAATTAACTGCCAGTCATTCGACATTTGTAGCCTCCATTAATAATGAGCGTTACGACATTCAAATTAATATTCCTGGCGAATTTAATATAAGCAACAGCTTGGCCGCAGTTGCAGTCGGTCGCGAAATTGGCCTAACTAAAGACCAAATCGAAAAAGGGATTGCGGCCCTCGTTGGCGTCGAAGGCCGAATGACGGTCGTAAGTGCAGGTCAGCCATTTAAGGTAATAGTTGACTTTGCCTCAACCCCAGATGCTTTTGAAAGACTATTTGCAAGCATACGCCCAGTCACAAAAGGTAAACTGATAGCTGTTTTTGGTTCGGCTGGTCGACGCGATGAATCAAAACGTGCAGTCCAGGGCGAGATAGCTGGACGCTTTAGTGATGAAATTATATTGACCGAAGAAGACGACCGCGATGTCGATGGCGATGAAATATTAAAACAGATTGCCGGCGGCGCCGAAAAAACCGGTAAAGTTATTGGCAAGGACATATTTTTAATACCAAACCGGAAGGACGCAATAGAATTTGCACTAAAGCGCGCTGCGTCGTCCGACGACACGGTAGTATTGCTAGGCAAGGGTCATGAAAAAACTATCGAGAGGGCCGACGGTGAACATCCCTGGAATGAGATTGAGATTACGCGAAAATTGTTAAAATCATTTGATTCCAAAAAATAGGATCGATTTAATAATACGAATCGTGGTTCTTGTAGTAATGAAGGCGGTGAGCGACCTTTTCACCGAAATTTATCCAGATCTTGTATTTCAACGGGCTAATAACTAAATCGTAACAGCCGACATAATCGGTCACAGTCTTATTAAACGCAGTCTTGAAAAGGCCGATACCGTAATGTTGGTGGTCTGGATTGTTTATTTCATCACTAGGCGGCGATCCACAAAAATCGTGTAAAGTAGCGCCCTGTTGTTTTGCCCACTGTATAACTCGCCACTGCAGCAAATGACTGGCACCATAGACTTTACGATTTCTGATACTGGCACCGTCCTTGTAGGTGCTTTTCTTGCCGTAAGCCATTGCATATGCCCCAGCTACAACCTGTTTGTCATTATAGGCAAAGAATAGCTGGCCGTAGCCAGCAGACTCAAATCGTTGCCAGAAGGTCTTGTAGTAATCATAACTTCGAATGCCGAATTGGCCCTCGGCGGTTTCAGACAGCAAGTCATACATAGTTTGGCAGTTCTTTTCGGTAGCTTTCAATAGTTCTGTAGTAGCGCCGTCACGCTGGGCGCGCTTGATGGCATATCTTCCTTTTTGGGGGAGGCCTATTAGTATATCTTCGAGCTTTGGGCTAATGTCCAAAGTGATAGTTGAAGGGTTGGGGATGATAGGCCTAGATTTAATCAAGCCGTGCCTCGTAAACGTCGGCTGTTGGCTGCGATCAAGTTCGGGCTCGATACGAATTGCGAACACATTATATTGTTTTGCAAACGGACCAAGTTCTTTGAGAGTGCTCCATAAATATCTAGCCGAATCTACACTAGGTCCTTTTGGGAGATACCAGAACTTGCCTAAGGATGGTGCGTTCTTCTCGAGTACGGTGATTGCTAAGTTATCAATCATTACGAAACGGGCTTTATAACCGCCAGTCTCTTTTTGCATGGCAAACTCAAAACTGCTGAATACATTTCCGCCATCGGGGTTAGCTAAGATCAAGTCATTCCAATTGGCGATTTCTTGTTGTGAGGCAAAACGTACTGTCATTAGTACCTATTGTAATGGCAAAACACGAAAAACGGCAAAATATAGTATATTTTGCACTAGTTAGCTAATTGGGCTGGAGCTGATAGATAATCAATTTCTTTGATGATATCTAGTAGGGCCTGAGCACGCTTCGTTTCATCGGCAATATTGCGAGCTGCAGCGTGGGCTGGAGCGATTAAGGCCTTGTCGTCAGTGCTGCGAAGTAGCAATAGGTAAGTGTCGAACTTTTCCTCGGGTTCTAAATCTAGCTTATCGACAAGTGGACGAAGTTCGCTTAAGGCGTCTTTTTTGATGCTCTCAAGGTCATTGTTCTCAGGTTTTTGTGAGTTTTCATCGGGCGCATTATATCCAACAACGGGCGACATTTGATTATCTGGTTCGTCTTTGTCTTCGCTTTCGACTGGCTGCATGGTTGCTGGAGTTTCCTCAAAGCTAAGGTCACTATTTGAGTCTTGCGACACACCAGCTAGAACTTCAGCTAGTTCCTGATCATCACTGATTGGTTTTGTTGTTTGCGGTTGCATATCCATATCCATGATCCCACCCCTGATTTAATGCTTATACTTATTATGTAAATACTGTATCATAGATATATATACTACAGCAAGAAAGCGAGAATTTATGCTAGATGATGCTAACGTCTTAAATCAACGCGACCCTGACGGAGCTTTGAATATTGCCAGCATGCAATATGATCAAGAGAATTTCAGAGTGGTTGTGCAAAATATGGATAACGACAATCGATCAATTACTAACGTCGTTGTGGCTGGAATGGGCGGTTCGGCCTTGGCGCCACTTCTTGTTAAGGCGTGGCTGAAAGCTGAGTTGACGGTGCCATTTGAAATTATTCGATCGTATGACCTGCCAGCATATGTTGGTCATAATACTTTGGTAATCGCCAGTAGTTATTCTGGCAACACAGAGGAAACTCTTAGCTGCTTAGATCAAGCCGAGTCGAAAGGCGCTCAAATGGCTATTATCGCGTCCGGTGGAAAACTGTTGGATCGCGCTAAGGCCAATCAAATTTCTTACGCCGTGCTGCCGGCTGGACTGCAGCCACGCATGGCTGTGATTGACGATTTATGCGCCCTAGTAACGATGCTTGCGAATTTCAGCATTGTACCGATCTCTAAACTCGATGAACTTACCAATAAATCAGACTGGCTCAAGCAAGAGAGCGCCAAATGGGCGAGGGGAGCGCTTACTGGCGATAACCTTGCTAAGCAATTGGCACTTCAGGCTGTTGGTAAAACGGCTGTGTTCTACGGCGGCGCACTAACTTCACCGATTGCCTATAAATGGAAAATTAGCTGGAATGAGAATGCTAAAAACGTTGCATTTTGGAATGAATTACCTGAGTTCAATCATAATGAGTTTGTAGGCTGGACATCACACCCAGTTGAAAAACCGTTTGCTATATTTGATTTAGTTAGTAGTTTCGAGCATCCACAAATATTAAAACGCTTCAAGGTTTCCGACCGTTTATTGAGCGGTAAGCGACCGAAGTCCACCGTTATTAATTTAGTGGGCGATTCAGTAATTGAGCAACTACTATGGGGCAGCGTTTTGGCTGATTTCGTTAGTATTTATGTTGCGATTTTGAATGGCGTTAATCCCATGCCGGTGCAGCTAATAGAGAAGCTAAAGCAAGAATTAGCCCAAAACTAATCTAGTTGATGTAGTGACTCAATCGGATCTTTGCGAGCAGCCCGAATGGCGGGATAGATGCCAAATATCAAGCCCATCATTATCGATATGATCATTGCTATGGCTGCGATTTGCCAATTGATGACTGGCGTAAAGGTCAGTAGGTCGCTAACGCTGAACGCTAATATGTAACCGCTAATATAGCCCATGATGCCACCACCGATACTAATAGCTAGTGATTCGATTAGAAATTGGTAGGAAATGTCGGAGTTGCTGGCACCTAAGGCTTTTCTAATGCCTATTTCGCGTGTCCGTTCAGCAACGGCCACCAACATAATGTTCATTATACCGATGCCGCCTACGACAAGTGATATTGTTGCAATCGCCGTAGTGACGCCGGTAATGGTTTGAAAAAATTGGCTAGTTGGCTGCGCTATTTGATTACCGGTAAGAATTGAAAAATCTTTTTCACCATTATGGCTTGCGAGCATCGTTGCGCCAACATTAATTACTGCCTGGCTAAGTGAATCAGTTGAGTCAGCCCTAACGTTTATTTGTTGAATTTGTGTCCGGTTTTGATTTAATTCTTTTCCGGCCGCAAAGTTTATAATGGCGGCATTGTCAAAGTCAATCGAGTTGTAATTAATAGGATTATTTATGCGCTTCAAGACGCCAATCACCATAAAAGGCTTACCGCGGACATTAAGGGTCCGACCGATTGATGATTCGCTACCAAAGACATTAATTGATAATTGCTTGCCGACTACTACTGTATTGGGGTTAATATTATCATCTAGAAATTGGCCAACTCGTAATTTTAGGTTTGTTATATCGGCGAACTGGGGAGTTGTGGCTACGATTTGTGAGTTAGCGGGAGCTATCTCGTCAGCTTTTATTGTGCCGCTCAATTCCATTATTGGCGCTGCCGACTGAATATGGTCAGCGTTATTTAGCCGGACAATGTCATCTTCTGTTAGGGTGCTAGTGGTATAGCTATTATTAAGCTGAGCCCCAGATAGGCTTGAGATTGGTTTTGATATATCGCCAGGCCTAATTATTATAATATTGCCACCTAACGAATCTATCTGTTCACTAATAATATTGTTCGTGCCGCTACTGAGGGCCAATATTGCCGTAATGCTAGCCACTCCAATAGTAACGCCAAGCATGGTTAGGGCGCTGCGCACGCGCCTAGATAGCAGTGACTGATAGGCGTTTTGAATATGATTTAATAATAAAAAACGCATTTATTTCTTTTTCCTTCTCATTCTAAAAATATTTTTCATGCGGTTCTTGGCATTTGTCGTGCGCTTAAGCTTTGGCCTCGGGATATGTTGGCTAATGGGGGACTTCGTATCGGTATCGATTTTGCCATCTAGCATCGTTATGACTCGGCTGGCGTAAGTTGTCAGTCGTGGATTGTGTGTCACTAGGATGATTGTGTTGCCCTGCCTATGAAGATCAGATAGTTCCTCCATGATGATATGGCTAGCTCGCGAGTCTAGATTACCAGTCGGCTCGTCCGCCAAAATGATTGATGGCCCACTGACTAGTGCGCGGGCGATTGCGACCCTTTGGACCTGCCCGCCTGATAGCTGGTAGGGCATATAATATTCACGTTCATTCAAATGGAAGTTCTTTAGGATGTCGCTAGCAATGATCAAACGTTTGGTTCGAGTAATCCCTTTGTATACGAGCGGTAGGGCAACATTCTCTAGGACGTTAAGTCGAGCGACTAGATTAAAGTTCTGAAATATAAATCCTATTTGCTTGCTTCGTATCGTTGCTTGTTTGCGCTTAGAGATTGAATCGACAGGCTGTCCGTCTAGTGCATAGTCACCGTCAAATGAACGATCTAAGAGTCCAATAATATTTAGTAGGGTAGTTTTGCCGCAGCCACTAGGCCCCATAATGGCGACGAACTCACCCTTTTTAATAGATAGGTTTATCCCATCGAGGGCAAAGGTTTCAGCATCACCGATACCAAACCTCTTTTGGAGGCCTCGCAGACGTATGACTGGCGTTTTAGTGGTGATGGCCATCACTTACATTATGCTAGCCTAGTTTATTTCCTGCAACCATGAAATAACAGCTGCTATAATCGTTGTTGGTACATTTCGGCATGGAGAGATGGCCGAGTGGTTGAAGGCGCACGCTTGGAAAGCGTGTATGGTAGCAATACTATCGCAGGTTCGAATCCTGTTCTCTCCGCCAGAATAAAAAATGATGTTCATAAGAGCATCATTTTTTATTAATTTTTTAGACGCGAAGTTCTATCTTATCTACTTTGCTAATTCAAATACCGACTCAAATTTCGGTCGATCAAATCCAAGTATTTTTTCCATTTTACCTTCACCGTATTCGATTGTACTGAATGGCACGCTCATTTTTCCGCTCAGTCTGACTGCATTTTGGGCAGCGATTGGATTCTCGTCAATATTATAATTTGTGTATTCAATTGATTTATCGTCAAGCCAATGTTTGAGCATTGTGCAGTAGGGGCAGGTAGTCGTGCTGTATATTGTTATTTTCATTTAATTCTCCTTATTATTTTGACAAACATTTTTTACATGTGCCATTAATTGTTAAGCGACCGGATATAGAGCAGCCATCAATTGATGACTCTATAATAGGGGCTATTTTATCTTTTATGTTGGCATCTTTTAACATTCCACAATTAGAACATTGAAAGTGGTCATGAGGTACAGTTTTGGCGTCGTAGCACATCGAGCCGTCTTTTGAAGAAGGAGCGATTGCGATTATATCCCGTGACGCAAGTCGTGCGGTCGCACGGTGTACAGTCGTAGTGCTAAGTGCTGGAAATAATTCACATAGGCATGTCCGAAGCTCGGCATTTGTGGCGTGCCCCAGTTCTTTTAACTTGTCCTTTATTGCTAAGCAGTATTTAGTTTGTCTTTGTGCGGATGCTACATTTTCCATGGGACTAATTATACTGGTTTGTTTTGTTAATGTAAATAGTTTACATTAACAACCTATTATTGGGCAAGCGATACCTTGATATGGGCTAGTGTATACTTATAAGAGTATGAAAACAAAACTACTTATATTCGGAATAACGGGCGATCTAGGAACACATAAACTACTGCCAGCGCTTGAACAAATTATTAGTACGGGTGATTTTAATGACTTATCGATAATAGGCGTATCTAGACAAGATGTTGACGTTAATAACTTGCTCTCAAGTTGCAAACAAAAGGCTATTCTGCAGGACAGAATGTCGGTATTTTCAATGAACCTGGCTGAAATAAATGATTACGGCAGACTGTCTAAATATATTGCACTTGGTGATGATGAGCAGCTAATTATCTATCTAGCCGTACCGCCGCAAGCTGTCGCTCAAATAATTGAGCTATTAGGGCGGGCCGGTATCAATTCGCCAAATGTAAAGATTCTGTTTGAAAAACCTTTTGGTACCGACTTTGCATCTGCCGAAGAGGTATCTAATCGAACCATGCGCTATTATGATGAGTCTCAGATTTATCGTATTGACCACTATCTTGCTAAAGAAATGTCTCAGAATATCGTAACTATCCGTGGTAAAAATGCACTATTTAGTCACATGTGGAACAATGAATCTATCGAATCTATTGAGATAATTGCCTCCGAGACTATTGGTATCGAGGGCCGGGCAAGTTTCTATGAACAGACTGGTGCCTTGCGAGATCTAGTGCAGGGACATTTGATGCAGCTTTTGTCTCTGACGCTTATGGATATTCCTCATGATTTTAACTGGGACGAGGTTCCAGGTCTTCGCCTAGCGGCCCTAAACCAACTGAAGCCAGTCGAACCTCGAAGAGCCGTCCGTGCACAGTATGATGGCTATCGCCAGGAGGCTAACAACCTAGACAGCAAAGTTGAGACTTTTGTGTCATTGGAGCTTGAATCTAATCAGCCCCGCTGGTTGGGTGTACCTATTAAACTTATAACTGGTAAGGCATTGGTCGAAAAAACAACCGAGATCAGAATTCATTTGAAAAAGACCGATGAAGCACAGAGCAATTGTCTGATCTTTCGAATTCAGCCCAACGAAGGCATAGGCATAGATTTGTATGTAAAGAAACCAGGTTATAGCAATACTCTAGAAACGCGCCACCTAAGCTTCAATTATCCTGAAGACACCAAACTCCCTGATGCTTATGAGCAGGTAATTGTTGATGCCATTTCGAGCCGCAAAAGTCTATTCACTACTAGTGATGAAGTTCTTCAGAGTTGGAGAATTCTAAAACCGATCCAAGACGATTGGAGCGAAACAGAGTTGGGTCCTAAACTGTATCCAATTGGCTCTGATATCCACTCTATATTAGCGTAGAAAAAACAACAAAGAGCGCTATATCTAGCGTATTACGTTATTGGCGTGCTACAATGAAATCCCATGGAGAGTATAAAGATTCATGGATAAAAAACAGAAATACATATTCGTAACTGGGGGCGTGTTATCGGGGGTAGGAAAAGGTGTTACCGCGGCTAGTATCGGTGCCGTTTTACAGGCCAAAGGTGCCACTGTTTCTATTCAAAAGTGTGACCCGTATCTGAACGTAGATGCGGGCCTTTTGAATCCAAGAGAACATGGTGAATGTTTCGTCACGCGTGACGGGGCAGAAACTGATCTAGATTTAGGTCATTATGAGCGATTTTTAGATATTGAACTTACACAAAAAAGCGCCACATTGTCGGGAAAGTTATTATTTGATTTGATTTCAGACGAGCGGGCCGGTAAGTTCGGTGGTAAGACCGTTCAACTAGTGCCACATTTAACGCAATCAATTCAGCGCGCCATATTGCATGCCGCCAAGGACAGCAATAGCGATGTTCATATTGTAGAGATTGGTGGTACGGTGGGTGACTATGAGGGTCTTAGTTTTATTGAGGCCATCCGTGAATTTTCACAAAAAGTAGGTCGAAGCAATTGTCTATTCGTTCATGTTGTCTACGTGCCGTTTATTTGCACCAGCAAAGAATTCAAAACTAAACCGGCTCAGAACGCCCTGAACGATCTACGCGGATTTGGCATCGTGCCCGACGCGGTAGTTATTCGGTCCGACGGTCCAGCCCCCATAAGTGTTGCCAAGAAAATAAGTTTGTTTGGCGGCGTAGCTGAAGAGAATGTTCTTTTGATGCCAAATGCCGATACAGTGTACCGAGTTCCGCTAATTTTGGCAAAAAGTGCTATGAGCAAATTATTGTCTGAATTTTCTGGTCTATACAATGAGCCCGATCTTTCAGCTTGGAAGACTATTGTTAGTCGTCAGATGAGCAAGACTAAAAGGACTATAACTGTTGGTCTGGTCGCAAAATATATTGATAACGAAGACACGTATATGTCGGTGATCGAGGCCTTAAAAGCAGCGGCTTGGCATGAAAAAGCCAAACTAGCTATAAAGTGGATCAATGCCGAAACGGCCAGTGAGCAAGCCTTTAAACAAGTCGACGCTTTAGTAGTGCCGGGTGGATTTGGTATCCGGGGCATCGAGGGCAAGATTGATGCGGCTCGTTATGCGCTCGATAATAATGTGCCATATTTGGGGCTATGTTTGGGTCTGCAGGTTGCGGTAATCGCCTGTGCGCGAAAATCCGGGCTCAAGGCTGCCAATAGCACTGAATTTGACTCAGAATGTCAGTGTGACGTTGTCTATATCATGGACGGTCAAGCTGGTAAGGAATCGACTGGTGGCACCTTGAGGTTGGGCGACTACCCTGCGAAATTGGTCAAAGGATCGCTTACGGCTTTGTCGTATGGAACCTGCGATGTTATTGAGCGCCATCGTCACCGTTATGAGGTTAATCATAAATTCATATCCGATATCAATAAGGCTGGTTTAAATATTAGCGGAATGTCACCAGACGGTAAGTTAGTGGAATTCGTTGAGGCGCCGGCTAATGACTTTTTCGTAGCCACTCAGGCTCATCCCGAATTCAAGTCACGACCCACTAGGCCGCATCCATTATTTATTGGATTGGTTAAAGCCGGTTTAGCTAATTAAAATGTACCTTTGATATCGTGGCCGCCAAATTTATTTCTCATCGCTGCGAGTAGTTTGGTTGCAAAATTTACTTCGCCTTTTTGAGATTTAAGTCGAACATCGAAAGAGGCCTGGATGGACGGAAGTGGGATGCCGAGTTCATTGGCGGTTTCGAGTGTCCAGCGGGCTTCGCCTGATTCTGCTACAACACCAGGATAATCAGATAAGTTTGGATCTTCGTGAAGGGCCTGTCTAGTCAGATCATTAAGCCAAGAGGTGACTACGCTGCTTTGTTGCCAAATATCGCCAGCCTTAGCTAGGTCAATATTGTCATATGGACCTTCTTTGAGCATACGATAGCCTTCAGCGAGTGACTCCATCATGCCGTATTCGATAGCGTTGTGAACCATTTTGACATAGTGGCCGCTGCCGTGATCGCCGAAATACTGATGTCCGCCTCGCGGTGCAGCCAGTGTTTCAAGCACTGGAGTGACTGTCTGATATGAATTTTGGTCGCCGCCAACCATCATTGAGAAGCCATTGATTATTCCCCATACGCCACCACTAGTGCCAATATCGAGCATAGTGCTGCCGGCTGCGCTAACTTTATCTGCTCGGGCCTTATCGCCACGATAATCGCTGTTACCGCCGTCGATAATAATGCTGTCTTTCGGTAAGACTTCAAGCCAACTATCAAGCTCGGTTTCGATAACCTCGGCGGGTATCATAATCCACAATACGACCGGTTGTCCGTTAAAGGCAGTTACGACCGATTGCTTATCATAAGCTGGAATGGCGCCATATTTTATAGCCTCATCAACCTTACTGCTGCTACGATTGTTGGCTATTACCTCGTGGCCGTTTTCGGCAAGCTTTTTGGCGATTTGATTGCCCATTCGTCCTAGTCCGGAAATTGCAATTTTCATTTATTGTTGCTCCTTTTGATTGTTAGTGTATATTGTTGTATTCGGAATTGTTTTTAGGATTTGAGCTGGTTGATCATCGAGTGGGAAGTTGCCATAGAGTAGGTCGTGAACGATGTCTCGTTTATCAGCGCCGGAAGCTTGGATTACCGCCTCATCAAGCATCTTTATGGTGTTAAAGCTTATTGTAACACGCTCAAAATCTTCACCCACGAGGGATGCCGACAACTCTGTAGTTGCAACGGCCTGACTATGAGGTTTGATCCCTGCCGTGTGACCATCAGCGCCTAATCCAAAAATGCCAAGCTTGAAATCGGCTTTGTCGAGCTGAACTTCTAACCAGTTATTGAATTCGATGGTAGTTGTTTTGATGTCCTGGTTAATTAATGGTCTATATAATGTAGCACCCGGCAAACTAAGGCCGTCACTTAATAGCTGTTGCCAGTTTTCATCCTTGTGACCGATTGGGCCGTATCGTTCGTCCGTCAGACTAACATATAGGTTTGATAAATCGTGGTCAAGTAGCCGGATAGAAGCCTCTACGGCGATTGGTATACTCGAGCCACCCGACAAGAGCCAAAGTACTCGTTCACCCAGTAATAAATGTTTGGTTAAGGTATCGGCTATGTAATTGGCGGCTTGTTCGATAGGTTTGTCGGTGTATATATAATTCATCTAGACTCTATTATACGAGATGTGGCAATAGTTTTTGCTATACTGAAGAGTAATGAATGAAATAACTTTAGTCATAAAAGATGTAGTCCAACAATTATTCGACATAAATCAGGATATTCAACTGAGCCGACCTGATTCTGAGTTTGGTGATTTTGCGACTAATGTCGCCATGCAGCTGGCAAAACCGTTAGGTAAAAACCCGCGGGAGATTGCCGAGCAATTGGCAGCCAAGCTTCGTGAGTCCGACAATTTCTTGGAGGTTTCCGTGGCTGGACCTGGTTTTATTAATCTTCGTGTTTCCGCGAAGAGTTTATTGAATTCACTTAGTGAGTCATGGTCCTCAACATACGGCGAAAATGCGGATGGGGCAGGCAAGACAGTCGTTGTCGAGTACCCGAGTCAAAATATGGCTAAACCATACAGTATTGGGCACTTACGACCCGGCAATCAGGGTTGGGCAGTCAAACGACTAATGGAGGCAACTGGCTGGAAGGTTATTACCGACAATCACTTAGGTGATTACGGTGCGCCATTTGGAGTCTGGGTGGTTGGCTTTTTGAAATTTAGTAGCGAAGCTCAGCTTGAAAAGGGCGGCGTTTACGAACTGGGTCGAGTCTATATTGAGACCAAGAAAGCCTTAAAAGACGAAATTACAGAGGGTAAAACGCTATTAGCCGATCAGGTACAAGACTGGCTAATAAAACTTGAAAATGGTGATGCCGAAGCCTGTAACTACAGTAAAAGATTTAATGAAATTAGTTTGGCTCATATCCATCAAATTATGAATCGTCTCAAGATTTCGACCGATCATGAATTAGGCGAAGCTTTCTTTGCGCCAAATGGTAAAGAGGCTGTTCAAGACTTATTGTCTAAGGGCGTTGCAACTCAAAATGAAGACGGTTCTATAATCGTTTCGCTTGATGAATTCGGCTTCGACGTGCCGGTATTATTACAAAAATCTAATGGCGCAGCCTTGTACGCTACGACTGATTTGGCGACGATACTTTATCGTGAATCGACTTGGCACCCCGATCGGGTCATTTATGCAGTTGGGGCTGAACAACAATATTATTTTTCTCAGCTTTTCGCATTGGCCAAAAAACTTGGCATTCAGACTGAGCTAGTCCATTTATGGTTCGGTATGATTGACCAGATTAACGAAGATGGTACTCGAGAAAAAATGAGCAGCCGCAAAGGCGTTATTCTGATGGAGAAACTATTAAATCAAGCCGAGGCCAAGGCCCGCGATATCGTTAAGGGTCGTGATGTCACGGATGAAGATATTAATAAAATTGCGCTTGGTGCCATCAAATTTAGTGACTTTATGGCTGACCGACGGACTAATATATTGTTCAACTGGGATAATATATTCGCCCTATCTGGCTTCAGCGGGCCATATATTCAGTATGCCGCAGTTCGCGTGAACAAGATTTTGCATGATAATGAAATTATTCAGTCGGAATCGGCCGATTATAACTATGAGCCCGAAAAAGCCATGATTTTGAAACTGCTTGAATACCCAGAAGTTATTCGTATGTCGGCACGTGACCTTGAGCCCCACAAGATAGCTTCCTACCTATATGAGCTTGCTCGTGACCTGAATCGTTACTATGAAGTAACGCCAGTCGCGACAGGTGAGGTCACCGATATTCAAAAGCAAGCTCGTCTGAGTATGCTATCAAAGGTAGGCTACATATTTAGCCACGGCCTAAGCCTCCTTGGTATTGAAGTGCCAAGCCGTATGTAAACTAAGTCATTTGTCAAAGGAGATAAAATGCCAGATTCATCTAAAGAGCCCATTCGTAAATCAAAAATCGTCAAAGCTGCCCAAAAAGTTAATGTTAGCCCAAGGTCTATCGCTAAAGTCGGTGGTTCACAAATGAGAGCGTTTTTAGACTTTATCCGCACCCAGGGTGTTGTTGGTTTGGCCGTAGGGTTAGTGCTGGGTGGCGCTGTTAGCGTTTTGGTTAAATCCTTAGTCGATAACGTCGTTATGCCGCCGCTCGGTTTGCTACTTGGTTCCGCCGAAGGTCTTAAGGGGCTTGTATGGAAACTGGGGGAGACTAATGGTGGCCAACCAGCCATATTGCATTACGGTACATTTTTAAATGATTTTATTAACTTTGCAGTAATCGCCGTTGTGGTCTATTTCATCATCCGCCTACTTCGAGTCGAGCAATTCGATAAAAAGAAAAGTTAGTCATGGATAGAAAACAGTTGAATAAGCGACCAGACAGAGTCCTGTGGATTGATTTAGAAATGACGGGCATAACTTCACCGAGTGAGGACTTGATCCTAGAGGTAGCGGCAATCGTGACTGATTGGGATTTCAAGGAAATTGCAGTCTACGAGGGTGTTATCAAGAATAGGGTATCAACTATCAATGAACGCATGGCGGTTAACTCATCGTTTTGGGACGTCAATCCCGATTCCAGGGATGGACTGCTAAAGCAGAATATTCATGGTAAGCCTTTGGCAAAAATAGAGTCGGAATTAATTTCTTTTATCGATAAAAATTTCAAGGCTGGCGTACCCGTTCTGCTTGGTGGCAATTCGATTCACGTCGACCGACGTTTTATTATGGAGCAGTGGCCAAAACTAAACGCTAGGTTACATTATAGAATGCTGGATGTTAGTGCTTGGAAGGTAGTTTTTGACGGCAAGTTTAAAAAGAAATTCTCTAAACCTGATGCTCATCGTGCACTTGATGATATTCGCGGCAGTATCATGGAGTTGCAGTACTATTTAGCTAAACTCAAATAATGTTACAATAAAACTACAATGTTGAGGGTCAAATTTCGTCGGGGCAATCGGCGAACCTGGTCGGCGGTTCTGGTTTGTTTATTGTCGGCTATTTTTATTGGTTTTGCTTGGTGGATACTTCAAACTGGCGTGACACCAGTCCGAAAAAGTGGTCAGACTAAGCAGGCTATCGTTCAGGCTCCTCAGCCCGTCGGTATCTCATCGAACGTCCTTTTTCTCGGTAACACTTTTTGGGGTCGCTATATTAATGATTGGTCAATGGCCAGCCCGCTGAAATATAGTTATCCATTTTCGCGGCTTAATGAATTCAATCGCGATCAGTATGATGCCTGGATCTCGGGGCTTGAATGTCCCACGGTGGCCGGTGTCAACATGACTTCCGCCGAAATGGAACAAGCCCTGCAGTTTAATTGTTCACCGGATTATTTACCCGAAGCCGCCAAATGGTTTACGGCGTTTTCATTAGCCAATAATCACACTGACAATCAAGGTGCGGAAGGCTTTACTGAAACCCAGCAACAATTCAACAAAAATGGAATTCAGTATTTTGGCAGCTATGACCCGACAATTATCGACGAAGTCTGTGAAGTTATTAGTCTACCGGTAAAAATTTCGAAAAACGATGATACGACGACGAAAGGTAAGTTACCGGTGGCAATGTGCGGCTATCATGGAGTCTTTAGCATACCGCCAGCAGAATCAGTTGCCGAGATACAAAAGTATAGTCAGTATATGCCAGTTATCGCTATGCCGCACATGGGGACTGAATATCGATCCGATCCAGATCAACTCAAAACTGATTTTTATCGAAGCCTTATAGACGCTGGCGCCGATACGGTGATTGGTGACCATCCGCATTGGATTCAGACAACCGAAAGCTATAAAGGGCATTTAATCGTATACTCAATGGGCAATTTCATATTTGATCAACAGGATACGCCCGAAGTCGTGCGTTCGGCTAGCATTCAAATGGTGATGAACAGTACCGACAAGGATCATGATTTATTAAGTAGATGGCTGCTATTGGGTGAGTCCTGTAGTGGGTTTAAGGACGATTGTCTGGCCCAAGCGGTGCAACAAAAACTTCCAAAATTAACAATTAATTATCAATTTGCCGCCATTGGTACAAGTGATAGTGACAAGATAGTAAAACCCGCAAACGATGCCCAACAGGCTAGTATTTTACAGCGTTTAAAGTGGCAATCTACAATGAACCAATTGCAAACACCGTACAGTAGTCTGTAGAATAGACTTATGACACATAAAGAAATTGAAGATTATATACTTAGCTTCCCAGGCGCCTGGTTAGATTTTCCCTTTGGCGAAGAAACTTCGGTCTATAAAATTGGCCACAAAGAAACTGGTCCCGAGAAGATGTTCGCCCTTATCGCCGAAAACAGTAAGCCGGTTCGCTTGAGCCTAAAATGCGATCCGATGTTGGCCGAAAAACTGCGCGAGATTTATGAAACGGTCTTGCCGGGTTATCATCTTAGTAAGAAGCACTGGAATACGGTTATATGTACCGGTCAGGTTCCCGACGACGAGCTAAAGGGTTTTATAAACCTTAGCTATAACCTAGTGAACGATGAAGTAGCAAAAGCTTAACTATTGGCAGCGTTATAGTCGGCAAACTGCTTTTGGGTTGGGACAAGATTTTTGATTGAATTATCCAAAAAGTCACTCATACTATTGCTGTTGGTGTCGGCTTTCAGTTGGCGCATAAGTGTCAGGACAGTACCAAGTTGATATGCCATTTCACGAGCGTAAGCGCGGTCGTATATGGCGTTAAGTCTAGCATCTTCTAGTACGGCAAGCATCTTTGTGTTCGATTCGGCTGATGCGATTTTTTCGTTCGGTGATTTAACGTCAATTTTATTCGTAGTTAGAATAGGTCCAAAGTCGCGTATCGTATTAGTCAGATATAACTTTAGATCACTGTTTAAGGCCCGTAATTTTGAACTTTTCAAATTGGCAGTTGCCGAATTAGCCGTATTTTCGGTCGAGGTCAGCCTAACTGCTAGACGCTCAGTCGACGAGGTGCCGCCAGATAGGCCACTAATAATTGTCGCCAGCAAAGTAAACACGACGACAACTGCCAAAATGATGGCGCCAATCATGATTGGCCTTTGCTTTAAAAAGTCCATTTTTCGTGTGGATTGTGGCGATATCTGATTTAGATAGTCGGCTGGGTTCGAGTGTTGGGTGTCGTCTGGATACATACTACTGTCATTTAAGCATAATCGGCTAGAATATCAAAATAACTGATACCAACCCTGAACTGGGGCGCGGTATGTTTTGAGTTATGTCCTAACAGAGGTATAATTAAATGTGATATGCAAGACGCCAAAGAGGAAGTGCGAGCCCGCCTAAATATAGAGGACGTTATTGGTGAATACGTTCATCTTAAGCGTGCAGGTCGTAATTTTAAGGGTCTTAGTCCGTTTAGCAGCGAGAAAACACCTAGTTTTGTTGTAAGCCCTGATAAACATATTTGGCATGATTTTTCATCTAACAAGGGCGGTGACGTATTTACGTTTATTATGGAAGTCGAAGGCATCGACTTTCGCGCAAGCTTAGAACATCTCGCTCACAAGGCCGGAGTTGATTTAACTGTTTATGATACCAAAGGTAGCCAAGAGATTGCTCAACGTAAAAAACGATTATTGCAGGCCAACGAATTAGCGGCAAGCTATTATCAACACTCCCTAATCAATAATCAGCATGCTATGAAGTATGTGTTTGAGAAGCGCGGCTTGAGTAAACAAATTGTCCAAGATTTTAAAGTCGGCTACGCTCCAACCAGCGGTAACGCATTAGTTAAATTCTTAACTAAAAAAGGTTTTACGGATATGGAATTATCACAAGCAGGTCTGGTTAATCAGTATGGCGGCGATTTATTCCGGGGCCGAATGATGATCTCGCTAATGGACGGCACTGGTCAAGTGATTGGCTTTACTGGTCGAATTTTGATTGATGATGATAAGTCTCCAAAGTACCTGAACACCCCCCAGACTCTGCTATATGACAAGAGTCGTCATGTTTTTGGTCTATCTCAGGCCAAAGAGGCAATTAGGGCTGGCGATTATGCGGTAATTGTCGAGGGTAATATGGATGTTATCAGCAGTCACCAGGTTGATATTTCACAAGTTGTGGCAACTGCCGGAACAGCGATGACAGAATTGCACCTCAAAGCGCTGGTACGCCTCAGTAGTCATATACGTCTGGCTTTTGACGGCGATAAAGCTGGTCTGGCCGCAACTGAGCGGGCGATTCCAGTTGCCCAAAACGTTGGCGTTGATCTAACGATAATTTCCTTGCCTGATGGCGCCAAAGACCCCGACGAACTGATTCAGCGCGATCCAAATCTATGGTTGCAGGCAATCGAAGACGCCAAGCCGGCCTTTGACTGGATTTTGAAGCAGTATGCTGCCCGTGAAAACCTAAAAACAACTCCAGGTAGGGTTAGGTTTACTAATGCCGCCCTCGAGATGGTGCGAATATTGCAAAACCCAGTCGAACAGCATCAATACATTGCCAAAATTGCCAAACTTAGCGATTCTTCAGTCGAGGCGTTAGTTGATAGGCTTAATAATGGCGATAATGCAGTCCAGGATCCTCTCAAGAACGTAAAGAATCATTCGGCTCCGATACCGCAAAGCTCAGAATCATACCAAGACAACTTATTGGCAGCGGCATTAATCGACGGCGCAACACATGATTTGTTCCGAACAAT